>Ga0315289_10000541_pt1 | contig 58084 bp, 59 predicted proteins | sample YL17G11_40_MG_FD_203452 | JGI IMG/M metagenome (GOLD analysis project Ga0315289, IMG submission 203452) | Sediment microbial communities from Yellowstone Lake, YNP, Wyoming, USA - YL17G11_40 | ecosystem: Environmental > Aquatic > Freshwater > Lake > Sediment | place: USA: Wyoming | collected... | reverse complement strand
ATGATGAGCCTGGTCTGTTGAAGATTGCCAAGCAGCTTCTAGAGACGGAAGGCCAGTTTCAAGTCGACACCGCCTCAACCGCTGAAGAAGCCCGAGAGAAGATGAAAAAAGAAACATATGATGCCGTTGTCTCCGACTATCAGATGTCTGGAAAAGATGGCCTAGAACTTCTTAAAGACCTCAGACAGAATGAAAGCGCAGTTCCATTCATCATTTTCACCGGTAAGGGCAGAGAGGAAATTGCCATCAAAGCATTAAACCTAGGCGCCGATCGATACCTCGACAAGAACGGCGACCCTGAAACAGTCTACTGCGAACTGGCACACGCAATAAACGAAGCTGTCGAGCGCAAGAGAGCCCAAGAAAAACTCCGGGAGAGCGAAGAACGATTCCGTCTACTGTTCGACAATATGGCCGTAGGAGTCGTCCTAGTCGACAGAGACGGTTTTGTCGTAGCCGCCAACCAAGCTCAATGTTCATTCCTTGGCTATGCGAAAAGAGAATTGATAGGCATGCATTTCTCCCGTTACCTCTCTGAAGACGACCTTGAGAGAGGCCTTTTCCTACTCAGGGAGATGGTAGAAGGCAAACGGGACAACTACACTGCTGACAGGAAGTACAAGCGAAAGGACAGCGTGCTCGTCTGGGGGCGAAGCAGCTGGTCAGCCGTCAGAAACGAGGAAGGGCAGTTCAAATACCTCGTGGCCGTCGTTGAAGACATAACCGAAAGCAAGAAAGCACAGTTGGCATTAAGCGAAAGCGAAGAGAAGTTCCGTTCAGTAGTCGACTCTGCAGCCCAGGAAGAATTGAGGGATCTGAGAGAGAAACTCGACGTGCTGTTCGAACACGCGCCCGATGCCTACTACATGAACGATTTAAAGGGAGTCTTCGTCACCGGAAACAGAGCCGCAGAAAAAATGACGGGTTACGGCAGGAATGAACTGATCGGCAAGTCTTTCCTGAAACTGAACCTCCTGCCTCGAAATCAGATCCCGAAGGCAGCAAGGCTCTTGGCCATGAATGCGCTGGGAAGATCCACTGGACCAGACGAGTTCATGCTGAACAGGAATGACGGCACCCAAGTTCAGGTAGAGATAAGAACGTTCCCCGCGAAACTCGACGGCAGAACCTTGGTCTTGGGCATTGCGCGCGATGTGACCAGACGCAAAAAAGACGAGAGAGCAGTCCTCGAGAGCAAACAAAAGTTTGAGGGACTGTTCACGGGCAACCCAGAAGCCACAGTGTACTTAGACCAGAACTTCCGCATCCTGGACGTCAATCCCCGCTTCACAAGCTTGTTTGGATACTCACTAGAAGAGGTTAAGGGCAAGGTTTTGAACGATGTAGTCGTGCCTAAGAGCTGCATGGAAGAAGCCAAGATGTTGGACGGCAAGGCAGGCGAAGGCTACGTTTACCACGACACGGTGAGGGTCAAGAAAGACGGATCACTGGTACAAGTCTCAATCTCAGCGGCGCCTATCATCATTCAGGATCAGCTTGCAGGCTACATCGGCGTCTACAAGGACATTTCCAAGCTGAAGACAACCGAAGAAGAACTGCAGAAGGCCACGGAGAACGTGGGGATCATGAACGAGAAGCTGCGGGTCGTCGGCGGCCTCACCAGGCATGATGTACGAAATAAACTCTCAACGATAACAGGCAACACGTATCTGGCAAGGAAGGAGCTGGCAGGCAACAGCAAAGTCTCAGATTATCTCAAAGAAATGGAAACTGCCGTCAGACAAGTCGTCAGGATTTTCGATTTTGCAAAGACCTACGAGATGCTCGGCGTCGAGGGATTAGCATACATAGACGTTGAAAGGACAATCAACGAGGCAACCTCGTTGTTCTCAGACATGAAGAGTGCAAAGGTGTTAAACGAGTGTCACGGGCTGACTGTTCTGGCAGATTCACTGCTGCGACAGCTCTTCTACAACCTCATGGACAACTCGCTCAAGTACGGCAAGAAAATCACCAAGATAAGGATCCACTACGAGAAAACAGGGGAAAACAACCTCAGACTAATCTACGAAGATGACGGCGTCGGAATACCTGATTCTGAAAAGCCCAAGCTCTTCAAAGAGGGCTTCAGCTCAGGCGGCAGCACAGGCTACGGACTGTACCTGATAAAGAAAATGGTGGAATTCTACGGCTGGACTATACAGGAAACAGGCATAACGGGAAAAGGAGCACAGTTCACCATAACGATACCAAAGAAGAACCAAAACGGAAATGAAAACTATCAGCTAACCTGATGCACACTCAAAAAAGGCCGAAAGGACCACGCCTAGGAACAATAGAAGAGTGACTTGTACTGCTTCTGAAGCATTTTCACGTGTTCCCGTTCAGTATGATCAGGATTCTGATACTTGACAAAAGCCGTGCCATCCCAAATCGCATCATAAAGCTCAAGGAAGTCCTTGCCCGACAACCTTTTCTTCCTTTTCAGAAGATCAATGATCTCACGACGCGACATAAGCCTTCTCCCCCACCCCTTCTAGCCGCTAACATTAGAACCAGAAAAGCCTAATAAACAAAGTTTTGAAAACGCACATATGTCGACTTCTTATACAAACCCCGCTGCCAGCCAGCATCCCCATCAAAGTGAACCAGAAATTCAAGAGGCAAACGCGAGCAGCCGAAACAAGAAAAGCCCCACTCGAAGCCCCGAAAAAAAACCGACCGGGGATGGAGAGGTCAAATGTTCGCGTGTTTTCAACCCAAAAACGCAGTTCAACCCATCAAACCCCCAGTAAGCACCAACTTAGAAAGCATGCAGAGCCGCCGTGATCACGCTCACAACCGGGAGCCAGACGAAAAGCAACTTAAGCACGAAGCATGACAATATTTTCCAATATTCAAGGCGATCAGACATGATTGACGAAGTACTAAGTCTAGTAAAGAAACATGAACAGTGGCGCGGCAAACAATGTCTCAACCTCATCCCAAGCGAGAATATCATGAGCCCAACCGCCCGAAGACTACTATCCTCAGAACTCGCGCATCGATACACGGCCAGAGACAGGTTCTACATGGGAACACGATTCACAGACGCAATCGAACAACACGGCGAAAAACTAGCAAGAGAACTATTCAGAGCCGAAACAGCGGATCTCAGACCACTCAGCGGCCACATAGCAGACATGATAGTACTCGCAAACCACACAAAGCCCGGCGACAAGCTAATGTGCATATCGCCCGAAAACGGCGGATACCCAGGAATGTGGAAAGAAGGCCTCACAGGACTCCTCAGACTCAAACCATACTCTCTTCCCTTCTCAAAAGATGACTGGAACATCAAAACCGAAGAAGCAGCAGAAGCCATACAACGCGTCAAACCCAAAATCATCATCCTCGGTGCAAGCCTCATCCTCTTCCCATATCAAGTCAACAAGCTGGCCAAAATCGCCCGCGAAAACGGCGCCTTCATCGGCTTCGACGGATCACACGTACTCGGACTCATAGCAGGCAAACAATTCCAAGACCCACTCGCAGAAGGAGCAAACGCATTGTTCGGCTCAACCCACAAATCCTTCTTCGGACCTCAAGGAGGCATAATACTTGCCGACAAAGAACACGGCGAACGGTTAAAACAGAAAATCTACCCGGCCTTCGTAGACAACGCCCACTGGAACCGCATCGCTGCACTGACCTATACGCTGGCCGAGATGAAAAAATTCGGCAAAGCCTACGCGAAGCAAGTAGTCCGCAACGCCCAAGCATTGGCCAGGGCCCTGAACGACTTCGGCTTCCCAGTCATCTGCAAACACCTAGGGTTCACCAGCTCACACCAGCTGATCCTCGAATACGGAGATCCAAAGAAAGCCAGAGCCATCGCAGAGAAGCTTCAAAACGCAAACATAATCACCGACTCCGTCATCAGAATCGGCACATGCGAAACCACAAGACGCGGAATGAAAGAGAAAGAAATGCTCACCATAGCCGAACTGCTGAAAAGAACAGTCATCAACGAAGAACAGGCCCGTAGCGTAAAGAAAGACGTTGCACGCCTCAGCGCCCAATTCCAAAAAACCGAATACTGCTTCGAAAACTAAACCGCTTATTAACCGCCGTTGTTCCCGTATCTCACGAACGCCTACAGGCTGACAAAATGCCGCTTTCTGAAGATCCCATTCCCGCAGGGCTCGCGGAGACTCTGAAGAAGCAGAAGTACCACCTCATAGGTCGACACTCGGCAGTCAAAAAGTGCAGATGGCTACATGAAACACTGGTCCACGGCAGACCATGCTACAAACAGAAGTTCTACGGAATCAAAACCCACAGATGCATGCAAATGACACCGACACTGTACAACTGCACGCAACGATGCCTCTTCTGCTGGAGAGCCCAAACAGGAGACCTCAACCTAGCATGGAACGAACTGCGAACCCCAAAGTGGGACACACCAGACGAAATCGTCGAAGGCAGCATAAAAGCCCAAAAAGCCATCCTCAGCGGATACAAAGCCAACCCCAAAGCAGAACGGCTCAAGTTAAAAGAAGCCCTGACCCCGAGGCACACCGCGATAAGCTTAACCGGAGAACCTACGCTGTATGAGCCGATAGGAGAGCTAGTACGAGCTTTTCACAGAAAAGGCCTGACAACATTCCTCGTGTCCAACGGAACAATGCCCAAAGCTTTGGCAAAGCTGAACGAAGAGCCAACACAACTCTACATTTCCGTATGCGCCCCGGACAAGAGCACGTTCATCGAAGCCTGCCGCCCACAAATCGCCGGAGCCTGGGAAAGACTCGCCGAGACTCTGACGATGCTGAAGAGCTTCAAATGTCCAACCGTGATCCGCATGACGCTTGCCCAGGGCTTGAACATGAAAAACGTGCGTGGCTACGCGAAGATCATCCAGAGAGCAGAACCAACGTACGTCGAGCCAAAGGCATACATGCATGTTGGGTTTTCCAGGTTGCGAATGGGCTACACGAACACGCCCAGCCACGGACAGGTGCGTGAATTTGCCGGACAATTGGCAGAGGAAACAGGCTACAACATCCTCGACGAGTCTGAAGAAAGCCGAGTTGTGCTCTTGAGTAAACTTGAGAAGCCGATCTCGTTTGACAAATAAGAATATTCATTGCAAATGATACTATTAGAAGCCACGTTTTAAAGAAATGATTGAAAGGAATCGCATCACACGAGAAAAAAGCTTATATAGTTTCCTGACCATTGCCCTTCATCTTAAACCTAAAATTGAATCAAGGTGAGATCGATGGTAAACGAAGGACGAGGACGACTATTCAGAAGAAAAGACGGCAAATACCTAGTCTACCTGCCAAAAGACCTAGCCGAAGACAGCATGTTCCCATTCAAAGGGTCCGACTCGATATTCGTCAAAATAAGCTTCAAAATCGGGGAGACACCAAAGATTCTCGTCGAGAAATGGGACGGCCCACAGCCTGAAGAGTAGCAGTCAAACGCCACAGAACAATCAGCAGCCACACCATCCTCCATTTTTTCGTAACGCAAAAGTACTTATCCAGCCCCAAGCCTAAACTGCCACTGGCGCCGCTCAAATGCCAACTCTGAAACAAGTTCTCAAAGAAGTAAAGAATGAGCTCAAACAGAAAGAAAAGCTCCGACAGAACGCCCAGGACAACATGCGAAAGGCAACGAGCCTCTCAAAACAGGCGACACTCTTCGTTCACCAGAAGAAACTTCAAGAAGCCGACAAACTCGTCGAAAAAGCCAAAGCAATCATCCTGAGCCTGAACAAAACCTTCGAAGCGTACCCAGAAATCATCCACAGCGGCCTATTCGACGCCGCTCGACAAGAATATTCAGAAGCCAATATTCTACTAAGCCTGATCGAAGAATCAAGGTTCGCCACGCCCGAGGAGATCGGAGTGCCATCAATAGACTACGTGCTCGGACTGGCAGATGTCATAGGCGAATACAGACGCCTAGCATTAGACTACCTCAGAGAGGGCAACTCGAAAAAGGCAGAAAACTGCCTGCTCACCATGGACGAGATATACGTCGAACTCATGGCCCTAGATGAGGCCTACATGCTGATTCCAGGACTCAGAAGAAAATGTGACGTTGGAAGAAAAATCATCGAAATCACCCGCGGAGACATAACCCAAGAAGTACGAAGAAACGTGCTAGAGAAGCATCTCAGAGAGTTCGAAAAAATAGTCAAAAAGAGCAGAACATGAAACAGAGAATCAACAAGAGGAAAGAAACTGCTACGCCTCGTAGGACGCCCACTTTTTCGGTGGAGAAAGCCCACCGGGCACAGTTGCAAATGTCCAAGAAGATCATACTCGAAGATAGACTTCCCGCAGAAATCCGCCTCGTCGCCGGCATAGACGTTGCATACACAAGAGACAGGTCCATCGCGGCCGCAGTCATCCTAGAATATGATACCCTTAAACTGGTAGAATCACGAACCGCAGTTACCAAGACCCTCATGCCGTACATTCCCACACTACTTTCCTTCAGAGAAATCTTACCCTCGATCCTGAGCATCAAGAAGCTGCATTTGAAGCCTGACCTCTTCCTCGTCGACGGCCAAGGACTCGCACACCCCTACTGCTGCGGTCTGGCCAGCCATCTTGGCCTCGTAATACGTCGACCCACGATAGGAGTCGCAAAGAGCAGGCTGTTCGGCCAAGTTGAAAGCGCCAAAACCGAAGATGCCGCCTTCTTGAAACACGACTGTCAGATTATCGGCGCAGCAGTCACGACCAAACAAGGAAGCAAACCCGTGTACGTCAGCACTGGGCACATGGTCTCGTTGAAAACGGCCATCAGAATAGTCAAAGCATGCGCTCGCGGTAAGCGAATCCCGGAGCCGCTCATCCAGGCTCATCAAATAGCCAACGTGGAAAAACGAAAAATCCATATTCAATCCCACAGTTACGATTAAGGATGAAACGCAAAGCTGTTAATCTGCAACTAGAATCGTTGGCGGAACAAATCAGTGACGAGAAGCTGCGACGAAAAATCGTTGACGTGCTGAGGAACCCAACTTTTATCATAAACGGAAAGAAGCATAAGGGTTTGCCCTTCAAAATTTCACCCGCTGGAAGGTCGAACCATCACTCCTACCCCGGCGGCTACGTTGAACACGTTGCTTCAACAGCAAACATCGCACTAGCGATGTGCGACTCAGTCGAGAAGGTCTACCGTGGAAAAGTGAACCGTGACCTTGTCCTGGCCGGAGTACTCTTACACGACGTTTTCAAGCCGATAACGTACGCGATAAATGAAAACGGCGGCTACGATTCAACAAATCTAGGCGACTACCTGGATCATCTGTCGATAGCGACAGCGGAGCTCATCCGAAGAGGGTTCCCTCTGGAAATAGTTCACATAGTAGCCTCCCACCATGGAAGCTACGGCCCGATCAGGCCTCACTCTATCGAAGCCCTAATCTGCCATCTCGCAGATGCCGCAGACAGCAGACTCAATAGCGAAATTCTCAACGCAGCATCATACCTCACGAGAAAAGCCGCTGGCAAAGAACTGTTTGAACTAAACTCGAAGGAAGCCTTCGAAATAGTTCGCTCAAAAACAGCAGGTGGCTCGAACAGCGTGGCAAAAACGGTTGAGAAGCTAAGACAACAGAGAAAGCCACGCAAGGCTTAAGAGACTTCGCAGGTGAAATTGAGGAAAGGTGAAAAGAATGGAAATATCGTTCGATGAATTTCAGAAGCTGGACCTGCGAGTCGGCAAGATCGTTGAGGCAAATCAGATCTCGGGGTCTCGAAACCTCATAAGAATGATTGTGGACTTCGGAAATGAAAAACGACAAGCGGTAGCTGGACTCTTACAGTACTACAAGCCCGACAGCCTCGTGGGCAGAAAATGTGCCTTCGTACTGAACCTTCAAAGACGCAAGATGATGGGAGTCGAATCCCAATGCATGGTCTTGGCCGCTGAAGACAGCAAAGGCAACGTTGTAATCCTACAACCTGAAAAGGACATTACTGAAGGAAGCAAAATCCACTAGTAGCGCGCATCTGTGTTCCTGAATTCGTTTTTCAAGCATTCTAGTATAGGCATGCGTCTTGTGATCAGGGTTCTCGCGTTGCAGAAAGCATCGTCGTTCATAGATATTCTTGGCTGAACCCTATACGTGTGCGCACAGCCTACCCTCTCGGTCTACTATATGATCCAAATATGATTCGAAAAACAGAAAAATAGCCCAAACCACTCGCAGTCTGATTTAGAAACAAGCAGGCACGAACGCAACTGGCCCTCAGCTCAGCAATCGGGTAATGGCATCTGCTTTTTCTTCACTTCCAACAAGATACTCAATCATTTCAGAATCTAGATCAAGCCACTTTGCAAGTTCAGCGGCCATTTCCGCATTGTTATTGAAGATTATTCTCAGGTATGGCAGGACCTCTTTTGATGCTCTGTAAGCTGAAATGTGGCACTTCCGTTTGATCTTCTTCCCTATGCTCAGGCGGTTGGCACGCTCAGCTCGAGATCGTGACAACATTTGTATGCGACTTGGAAACCTGAAGGGTATCCAACCAGAAGTCTTGCTGTTCTGTCTGGCCATAGCCACACCAGCAGCCATGTAGTCAATGACGTACCGCAAAAAGCTCCAATCTTGGTTCGCTCGAATCCTGCCACGGTAGACATCGGCGATCGCGAGCGCATCCATAGCCAAAGCCAAGTCATGGGGGTCGGTCAAGTGATCTGGAACATTTTCATAGATCCATTCGAAAAGCATATCGATGTCTATGTCCGCCATGTTCACTGCTTGCTTTGCGCTAGAGCATGTTTTCCCATAGACTATCATTCTTAGCACGTTGAATATGCTGTCCTGCCGGTCCCGATAGCCAAGCCAAAAAACATCATCATAGTTCAAATTCTTCTTGCCCTGAGCCAAAGCCTGCAGGTCCATGATAGCTGAGCGGACGTCGCCCTCAGAGCGTTGGGCAATAAACTTCAAGGCCTTCTCATCAGCTTCGATTCCCTCTTCTTCGCATATGCCCCTCAGAAGCTTGGCAACGTCTGCTGCCGCTGGCTTCTTGAACTCAAGCATCAGACAGTAGTTCCGCAGGTTAGAAAACCTGGGATCATAGGCACTGTTTGCGATGAGCACTATTGGGCACTGGGCGACTTTGGCAACGTCAGTTATGGCCTTTACACCGCCCTTGTCAGATGCGCCCGTTAACCCGTCAAGCTCATCTAGCAGAACGAGCCTTTTTCCTCCGAATAGGGACCCAAACTGGGAGGCTAAGCCGGCGAAGTGGTTTATCGCGTCTTCGGTTCGGTAATCACTCGCGTTCTTCTCCACAAGCTCCATGTGCAGATCGTTCGCCAAGGCTTCAACTGTAACTGTCTTGCCTATGCCAGGAGGACCGTAGAAAAAAACTGCCCTCTTCTTGGGTATCTCCTTGTTCCAAGACTTAACCCAGTCAACAAATTTCTGGACGGTTTCTCTGTTTCCTACAATTTCGGCTAGAGTTGCGGGCCTATACTTAACAGTCCAAGCTGCGAACACCAAGCTGCACCTAATCTGCTTTCTTCAACTCTAAGCCTGCTTCTACGAGCCTGGCAAGCAGTGCGCTGAGCTGAACCTCCTCGTCTGAACCCTCAACAAGCCTGAAGTCGACTTCACCAACGATGCCGGCAAGCTTCATCTTCAAGGGCTCGGGAACGTCGGACCTGAAGATTTCGGAATGAATCTGCCGGATTATGTCACTTCCGGCGACGCCATACTTTTGAATCATCTCTCGCAGCTGTTTCCGGGCTTCGACGAAATTGCCGTCCATGGCAGTCTTTATCATCTTCTGCACATCTGCAGGATGAGCCCTTCCAGTTATCGAATACACTACTTTCGCGTCCACAACCTTTCCCAGCGATGCCGCAGCCTGCAGAGTGTTTATAGCCCTCCTCAAATCGCCACCACAAACTTCGAAGATTGCGTCCAAGCCTTCTTTGGACATCTTGATCTTTTCCTTCTCGGAAATCGCATTTAGGTAACGATCATGCTCCTCCCTTGGTAGATAAGTAAAACGGAAAGGAGCACACCGAGACTGAATGGGCTCGATTATTTTCCCACTGTAATTTGCACACATGACGAAACGGCAGGTCTCTGTGTAGCGTTCCATCGTTCTTCTCAGCGCCTGCTGAGCATCAGAAGTCATGTTGTCAGCCTCATCGAGTATCATTATCTTAAACGGAATTTCACCGATGGACTTCATTCTCGCAAAAGTCTTCACGGTCTCCCGAACAACGTCGATTCCCCTCGCGTCACTCGCATTCAACTCCATGACGTGCTCTCGGTAAGCTCCACGGTAAAGATCTCGGGACAAACATAGAGCCGCTGTGGTTTTCCCAGTTCCAGGGGGTCCAGCAAATATGCAGTGAGGAACGTTCCTTGACTTGACGAAGCTCTTCAAACGCTCAACAATTTCTCTTTGGTCGACAAGATCATTCAACGTTTTCGGGCGATACTTCTCGGTCCACATCTCAAAACTCAATTCAGCAGCCTCCGAGTCAATAATCTGTTTTCTAAGCTATTAAAAGTATATTGAGGGAAAAGCAATGGGCGACGTAACCATCAGACTTGTGAGCGCCGTAATATTGCGTCAAGGACCTTGCGATCGAATTCTGACAGAAACGCCGTAGCATTTCCATGTTCATAAATGTTCACAAAATCATCAGTTTAAAGCAATACTTAAATGTAAAAGCAGAATACTGAGACTACTCCAAAAATCTAATGTTGAGGAGAGAGGAAAAATGACTGAACGTGTACATAAAAACAGTGCTTACCTAAACGGCAAATCAACAACGGGAACACAGACCCGCGTCAAGGATACGAGTCCAACCAGTGGAATGTGCCCCATTTGCATCCGCGACTGCCCATTCTTATGCGAAATAAGCATGTCCGCATTCAGGGGAAGAGAAGCACTCTATCCAGACCCAGTGCAATTTGGCTACAGCACAGCCGGAGCCCTGAAAGACTTCGGCCTAGACTGGTCACATTTCAATATACAGGCTGGCCTCTTCGAAGCCGATGGAATTGAACCGGACTCTGACAAGACTATCTTCCCGAATGTGAACATTGAAACCAAGGTCGGAGGAATCCCGCTAAAGGTCCCCATTCTGAACGGCGCATTCGGCTCAACTGACGTTGCAAGACTGAACTGGGAAGGCTTAGCAGTAGGCGCAGCAATTTCCGGGGCATCAGTAATCGTCGGAGAGAACGTCTGCGGCATGGATGCAGAAGCTCAAATCACGAACGGAAAGGTCACACAGTCAAATGAGCTGAAACGCAGAGTCGACTTGTTCAGAAAGTTCTGGGATGGAAAATACGGCGAAATAGTCGTGCAGACAAACGTTGAAGACCAGAGGCTCGGCGTGGACGTCTATGCCATATCGAAGCTCGAAGTGAACGTAATCGAAAGAAAATGGGGACAGGGCGCAAAAGCCATCGGCGGCGAAGTTCGAGTAAGAGACTTGGAAAAGGCAAAGCTGTTGAAGAAGAGAGGGTACGTAGTGATCCCAGACCCCGAAGACCCATCAGTTCAACAAGCCTTCAAAGAAGGAGTATTCAAATCATTTGAAAGACACAGCAGAGTCGGAATACCGAAAGAGAAGAGCTTCGTCGAAGATATAGAATGGCTGAGAAAACAAGGTGCGAAACACGTGACACTGAAGACGGGAGCATACAGGCCATCCGCGGTTGCCTACACGATGAAGATTGCGTCAGAAGCCAAGATTGACTACGTGTCCTTCGATGGAGCAGGAGGCGGAACAGGCATGAGCCCCGTGCCAATGATGGACGAGATGAGCATCCCAACAGTATACCTGGAAGCCATAGTTCTGAAGTGTGCACAATTGCTGAAAAAGAAGGGACGCTACGTTCCAGACCTTATCATGGCCGGCGGTTTCATAGAGGAAACATCCATCTTCAAGTCTATCGCAATGAGCAATTTTGGAGAAGGGCCATTCGTAAAAGCCGTTTTGATGGGACGATCACCAATAACCGCAGCGTTCAAGGGCAGCTACTTCAAACAACTCGCTGACGAGGGCAAATTGCCAAAAGCCTTCGCAGACAAATTCGGCGCCACACCAGACAAGTTCTTCATCGCCGCACCTGAACTGAAGAAGAAATACGGTGAACGCTTCAAGGAAATACCGTGGGAGGCCGTCGCAGTCTACACTTACCTGACAGACCGCGTAGGCGTCGGACTCAAGCAGATGCTGGCTGGCAACAGAAAGTGGAAACTGGAACTCGCGAACAGAAACGACCTGATGAGCCTTTCTGAGAGAGCAGCAAAAGTCACGGGCATACCGATGCCTGACGAAGTGGAAAAAGGCGCCATCGAGAAGATCCTAGGTTAGCACCCTCACCTTTTCTTTTTTTCAAAACCCCAGAGCAAACCTTAAATTAGGCCACATGATCAAGCAAAAAAAAGCATTGTGGGAGGGGCTAGTATGGGAAAAGCATTAACACCATACGGAGTCGCATTAGAACAGCTGAAGCTAGCCGCGGAAAAACTCAACCTTGAACCTGGAATACATGAAATGTTGAAATTTCCAAAACGCTCACTCACAGTTTCTGTCACGATCAGAATGGACAACGGGGACATCGGAGTCTTCAGCGGCTGCCGCGTGCAGCACATGGACTCTAGAGGACCATTCAAAGGCGGCATCCGCTATCACCCAAACGTTGACTTGGACGAAGTCACGGCGCTGTCAATGTGGATGACATGGAAATGTGCAGTAGTCGACATTCCATACGGCGGGGCAAAAGGCGGAATATGCTGCAACCCCAAGGAAATGTCGAAGGGCGAATTGGAAAGGATGACGAGACGATTCACGAGCATGATTTTCGACATCATCGGCCCTTACCGTGATGTGCCGGCACCGGACGTCTACACGGATGCCCAGACAATGGCCTGGATAATGGACACGTATAGTCAGATGAAAGGCTACAGTGTTCCAGAATGCGTCACAGGCAAGCCGATCAGCATAGGCGGTTCAGAGGGAAGATCAGAAGCCACTTCATTAGGCGTTGACATATGTGCAAGAGAAGCAGCCAAGCAGATTAACATGAAGTTTAAAGGAGCCACGGTAGCAGTTCAGGGATACGGCAACGTAGGTTGGAACGCCGCTAAAATAGCCTACGACTGGGGTGCAAAAATCGTGGCAGTAAGTGATTCGGCAGGCGGCATCTGCTGCAAAGAAGGATTGAACCCCTACAAAGTGTATGAACACAAGCAGAAAACGGGATCAGTCGTCAACTTCAGAGGCAGCGAAAACATAACGAACGAAGAAGTACTTCAAACGAAATGCGACATACTTGTACCAGCTGCCCTAGAGAATTCGATAAGAAAAGACGCCGCAGCCGACATAAAAGCTAAGATAGTGGCCGAAGGGGCAAACGGGCCAACGACACCTGACGCGGACAAGGCACTTTTTGAAAAGAAGGTCATACTCATACCGGACATCCTGGCCAACGCTGGCGGAGTAACAGCAAGTTACTATGAGTGGGTTCAGAATCTGGAACGCGAACACTGGCCACTGGAAGAGGTTAACAGCAAACTAGAGACCAAGATGTGTAAGGCTTTCAACGATGTCTACGCTTTATCAAAGAAAGAAAAATGTGAAATGCGAACAGCGGCATTAATGCTGGGTGTCGGCAGAGTCGCTGAAGCAATAAAGGTGCTTGGATTGTGGCCTTAGCAAGGCAGAGCCCATTTTTCTCACCTTTTTCTGTTCCCCTTGGTATGCAGAAAAACCAGTCGCTATCTGCAAATTTTTTGATGTACAATCTATGTTTTTAGACTACGGTTCTTATATCTGCATGCAGCACTTAGCTTGAATGAGGAAGAGGGGGAGACCATGTCAAAAACTGTCTCAGCAAGAATCAGCAGTCAGGATTTTGATTTTGAGCATCAGCCAACAAGGATCGTTGCAAATAGGAACTGCCAAGAAATCAAACTCGCAGGCCTGAATGTAGGTCCTTTTGAAGAAGGGAACGATTACGAGATCTATAATTGGATGGCGTGGGAGTTGGAGAAGTCTGGAATCGTTCACTTCCGGGAAGATGGAAGTCTGAACATGGCGAAGCTTAACAAGCTTCAGTGGTCTGAGCGTGTGCAGACCGTGGGGCAAATTCTGAGGCTTCCTGAAGATTTCTACCCGAGGCTCCGAAGGTATCTTGCAGGCCTGAGAAAGGAAGCATCTAAGAGCCCGGAGAAAGTGATCGAAAACGAGAAAGCGCGACAGCTGACGCGTGACATCGTAAATTCAAGGCTGAAAAAGATTGTTTCAATCGCCTCGGCTCCTGCACAGACGGAGCAGACACTCAAGAACCTGACGGTGGAGGAGAGATTTCTTTATGATGGGCTTTACGAGTTTATCAAACAGTGGCGCACGCAGATACTGGAGTACGAGGAGGGAGAAGAATGAACGAAGGCTTGGAGACCGTTGATCCTCAGGAGCAGTTCCAAGAATTTTTGAAAACTGAGAAATATCGTCAGAGAATATCCCAGATGGCGGTGGGCGGCAGAACATCTCTCACGATAGATTTTGAAGACCTCTTGGCTTTCGACCAGAGTTTAGCCGATGAACTCCTCGCAAGGCCTGATGAGTACCTGAGGCATGCAAACAACGCGGCTTATGACCAGCTGCGGATAGAAGACTTGGAATACTCCGAAAAACTGGAAGCAGAAACTGTCACGGCGAGAATAGTGAGGCTCCTGCAACCTGCCCCACTGCGTAAACTCGGTTCAGACCATATTGGAAGACTTGTGATGGTTGAAGGCATCGTTGTCCGTTCAACGCCAGTCCGGCCGATGATTATGCAGGCAGCATTCAAATGCAAGCGATGCGGCGAAATCACTCCAGTCAATCAAACCGGCCAATTCGTCAAGGCGCCTTTTGCTTGTACCAATCCTTCGTGCAACGCGAAAGGACCGTTCGAATTCGTTCAAGAAGAATCCTCGTTCATAGATTCCCAAGATCTCCGGCTCCAAGAAAGACCGGAAGACCTTCCTCCAGGACAGCTTCCACGCGTGCTGAACGCTAAGCTGGTCGGAGCCGAAATAGTTGACGTGGCAAGACCTGGAGACCACGTTTCCATAGTCGGCGTTGTCCGCGCGTTCGCACCTGCACGGCCAGGAGTCGGAAAACTCCGCACTTTCGTACTTTTCTTGGACGTCAACTCGGTTGAGGTTCTCGGCAAAGAGCCCGAAACATCGATGCCATCACCTGAAGAAGAGGAGAAAATCCTTGAGCTGGCGAGGGATCCGTGGATTCACAGGAAAATCATAAGCTCGATCGCACCGTCCATCTACGGATACGATCACGTGAAAGAGGCGATAATGTACCTGCTTTTCGGCGGCGTGCACAAGACCCTTCCTGACATTGCGATAAGGGGAGAAATCAACTCGCTCCTTGTCGGAGACCCGGGGACAGCAAAGTCACAGCTCCTCCAGTACGTAGCCAGAATCGCCCCCCGCGGCCTGTACACTTCTGGACGTGGAACAACCGCGGCGGGTCTAACGGCCGCGGTCCTAAGAGAAAGAGGCGGCGGCATGACTCTTGAAGCAGGCGCCCTTGTGCTGGCCGACAAGGGAATAGCGTGCATCGATGAAATGGACAAGATGCGTCCAGAAGACCGAGTCGCCATACACGAGGCAATGGAGCAGCACACTGTTTCAGTGGCCAAGGGCGGCATCGTTGCAACGCTGAACGCTAGAACAGCAATACTTGCAGCAGCGAACCCTTCTCTGGGCAGGTACGAGCCACACCGCACCGTGGCGGAGAACATCTCGCTCCCAGTCACGATCCTTTCAAGGTTTGATCTGATCTTCGTATTGAGAGATGTGCCGAACAAGGAATCAGACAGCAAAATGTCCGCGCACATACTTGAAATACACAGAAAAGGACTGAGCCCCGTGGAGGCTCCGATACCGGGGGATCTTCTGCGAAAATACGTAACCTACGCAAAGAGCATCAGGCCGGCCCTGTCTTCGGAAGCGATACAGCGCATCAACGACTTCTACTTGGCAATGCGTGGGGCAAGTGAAGCTGAAGGCTCGCCTGTGGCAATAACTGCACGCCAATTGGAATCCCTCGTCCGCGTAGCTGAAGCAAGAGCGCGCTCAGCACTCAGAAAAGAAGTCACGGCTGAGGACGCTGAAGCAGCCATAACGATCATGAAAAAGTCCCTTGAAGAGGTTGGGATAGACCTGTCCTCGTACAAGATGGACATAGACATAATAATGACAGGAAAACCCAAGAGCGTCAGAGATAAACTGCAAACTGTGCTATCGACGCTGATGGATCTGGAGAGAGAAACAGGCATGGTTGAACGGACAGCACTGTTGAATGAGCTGGAAGACAAGTATAAGGTCCCAAGAGGCGAAGCAGAACGCTTAATTGGGCAACTGCTACGCGAAGGAACAATCTACGAGCCCAGAGAAGGATACTTGAAGAAGACTTAGGGAAACGCTGGAGAACAGTAAGGCTAAGAAATGTAGCTTATCTTCTTGTCTTCTTCTTTCCGAGTTTCTTCAGCTTGCAGAGCCCTTTTTTCTTCGATCTTCTGCAAACGTGTAACCATCTTCCCGGCCTTTACGATTTCCTCATCTAGGCCAGCCAAGTTCAAGTCGAATCTGAACATTGCTTGAAGTATCTCTAGCACGCTTTTGGCAGCATCTGGGTCCGGCAGGTACCCTCGAGTTTCGCCCAAGAGGCAGAGAGCGTCAACTTTTTTGAAGTGGGCCATCCCCAACACTAAGCCTGCCGTACCCACGATGGGGCTTCCCGTAGGACTTAGGATGGCCCCAGCCTGTAGGGCTCTGTCCAAGAGCGGTTTGTTCGTGGCTGCTGCCAAGACTTTCGGCTTTTCCTCTGTTTCCACCCTGTAACCGCCTATCGTAATGATTGTCTTCACGTTATGCTTCTCAGCGAAATTCAGCAGTTGATCAGATATCTCATATTGCCCCTCGATTGTTTGTGCCTGACTGTCACCCGTGAAGAACACCAAATCGTTCTTTCCGTTCTTGCTCTTCCAATAGTAGAATGCGCCACTGAGAAGCCTGACACCGCCCTTTTTGCCCACGAGAACGAAGTAAGGAAAATGTGGTGAGTAGAGCCTTGCGAATCTCTCAGCCTTCAAGAGTTTGACCAAATATCGTACGGCAATTTTGCCTACGAGGCCCAAGCCCGGAAGGCCTTCGATCAGAACGGGATTGTCCAGATCTATGCTGGCCGTCTCCTTGATGAATGTCTCTTTCACTCTGGTGAACTCTCCCACTTCATTTGCATCCTGTATCTGAGGTATTTGTCGTCAGGAGAGAATTTCGGCGGATGCGGCACCCGAATCTTCCCTCCACAGTACGGGCACACGTCTCTCTTCAAAGTGTAGCTTCTACATTTCTCGCATTTTCTCAGAAGCCAAACCACTACTTTTCCCTTCTGAAACTGCCGTGTCCACCTTCGTGCGTAACGTTTGAGACTATAGTTTCCGCCACTTTTTGAAAGACGTCCTCGCCGTGCTTGTAGTTGTCAGCCAGGACTTCTATGCGGTACTTTGGAGCAGCGACAACGTAGAAGCGAAGTTTGACATTTCGGGGTTTCTCAGTTTTTTTCGCGTTCAGAAAAGCTTCTTTGATGACTTTGACGCCGTTTGGCTTCATGCAGCTAACTTCAACGATACCCTTTACCTTGACCATTGGAATATGGATTCTTTCCTGCGCAACCGTGGCGAAAGCTCCTGCGAGTTCTTCAGGTATGCCAATTGCCGTCAGAACCTCTGTGCCTTCTTTGACGGCCCTTTCGAAACCCTCGTACAAGCCGTATTCTTTCTCGATGGCCGCCCCAGCCTTTTCGTACACCTGCTCGGGTGATAGACCGACTTTCTCAGCTACGTCCCTGAGAAGAGTTTCGCCTTTTCGTTCTTTCTTCCACGCCATCATTTTTTCGATTTTTTCCCTCTTCGTCACCCTTCTCAGAGACAGGTCTATGTGCCCCTTTTCAACATTCACATGCAAGACTTTCAAGACGACTTTTTGGCCTTCCCTCACGAAGTCGCGGATATTCCTGATCCAAGACGAGGAGATCTCAGAGACGTGCAGCAACCCCTGCTTGTCGTATTCATCCAGCTTCGCGTATGCACCGTAATCTGTGACGTTCTGAATGGTCGCAATCACCAAGTCCCCGGCTTCAGGCCACTCTTGCTTGGTCCGAACTGCCATCGCCGCGTTCATCCCTACTCGAAAACTGAGACTATTTCGCCCTTGATCTTAGCCTTGCCGCCGGAAGGCTCAGCCAATTCAGTTCCACAGACGTTACAGTTGACCTTGTTCACTACATGGCTGAAGACTATCTGCTCATTTCCACATTTTAGGCATTTGACGCGAACAAAACTGCTCCTCGGCCTCGGAATCAACTCTTCCCAATCTGACACAACATGAACCTCCAACCTAAGCAATCACCAATTTCCTCAATCGTATGCCATCCTTATGCCTCATGTAACTGCAGACCTTACACTTCAGCTTCAGAGTCTGCTTCTTGGTAGTCTTAGCAAATTCCCTCTGAAGCGGATACTTCTGTCCTCCGTAACCACGCTTCTTCCTTTCATGCGCGCGCGCGCCTTTAGCCAAAGCCCTGCGTTTTCCAGCCTTGTAAAGAGAAACAGAATGAGCCTGATGCTTCTTACACTTGGGACAGAAAGTTGTGACTTCTTTCGGAACATTCACTTTTAGCACTACCAGCCTTCCATAGAAAAGACGACGATGTTCTTATACTTTTTCGCTATGGCACTCTCCAAGTGACAAGAAGCAATCATCCCGTTCTATCATAACGATGATGAGGTTCGTCACTTTGAGACCTATCAATCATGATTGCAAGACTACAAGATGCGTGTAGAATGTGTCAAGTCATGTTTGTCTAGGCTTATCGTATTGATTTCTTCACGCTTTCTTTAGGCTCTCAGAGGCCAGCCGCTAGGTTGATACGATAGATCTCGACGACGCCTCATGCGCAGGACTAACATCCAAAAAAAAGTGTACCAGTAAAAAGGTGAGGGCTCCAAAGCCAACAATCGGCAAGAGGGCAACAAAAGGATCATTCATCATTTCTTCAAGTTGAATCCCTGTCCAAATCATTAGGAAACAGTTTAAACCAATGATTTCAAGCGCCCCGAACGATCTAAGCAGTAAATCTGGAATTCTGCGTAGATGTTGCTTTGTTATTCGCACTTTTCCTCACAACATCCGATATTTAGCAGATATTTCTCTGTTTCTGTTGAAGGCTCCTAAATGCTCCCAAGCATAGGGGTGAGGGCCGCGCATGCTATGTTGAAATATTAGCTCTTGGAGTGGTTTGCGTATCGTTCTTGCGCTTTTTCATGAGCCATAAATAAAGGTTTTAAATGACCTTTGTAACGGTCATACTGAACAGAGGGAAAACACTGTTACTTGGTGATAATTGACAAACATGGTAAATCCCCCGGGATATTTGGAATTTTCAAGTGGGAAAATGAAAGATATCGGCAGAATACTGATGAGGATTCTGCCTTTGATCGCTTTTGTCCCGCCTTTCCTGATACTGTATTCTCTCTATCCAGGGTCCTTCGAGCAAACTTGGAAAGGCAGGACGTTCTATCTCTTCTTTCTGTGGCTAGTCACCCTGGAATTGATAATGAACTGGGACAAGGTTCCGAAATTCAAGACAACCAAGGTAAGATCAGTAAGAACCGCAGCGTTCATCAGTGCTCTTTTGCTCCCAACGATTTACATAGTTTCTGCCAATTACCTTGGAATAAACAACGCAATTGAGAATTGGGCGACTGCGTACCATGTCGATCCCAGTTTGATAGGGTTTGTTCCACTTTCAGTAGAATACATAGTTCTCGCCGCACTTTTTACGTTGATAGTCTTTCTGGGGTTTGGGATCAGGCACATGAAGGATTCTGCACTTTCAACGCTTTTTTTGGTAACAATCGGCATCATATACACTATAGATAACTTTTATCCAGGGGGACAATTCACGCTATTCCAACTTCCTGTTCCGATAACTACTCAATTAGCAGCGAGTGTTCTAAATCTGATGGGCCACGCGACAAGAATCACTGAGGCAACAATTCCCACTTACGGTTGGGTTTCCTTTCTGCATGTGATTGATCCGAAAACCGGCATTGATATTATTAGCGGTGGCCCAATTGCGATCGCTTGGCCATGCGCTGGCGTCGAAAGCCTCATAATCTATACGATAACGATCCTCATTTTCTTGAGAGGCAGTGCTATCGCATGGAAGCACAGAGCGATTTATTTTGCCGTCGGGGCCATAATCACCTTTTTCATTAACGTCCTTAGAATAGTCACAATCTTCACCATTGCCTTGAAGTATGGCAGTCAATCGACACAATTCAACGATTTCCACAGCTATTATGGTCAACTGTATTCTATCACGTGGATAATGTTTTACCCCCTCATAATAATTGGGAGCCAGTTTCTCTGGAACAGAGTCAAGTCCGGGATAAACGAAAAAGTCGTTCGGGACACAAGTGATCTTCCACTTCCCACAGCTTAGGCTATGTCAATGATTTCGGCTAGATGCTGTTTGACTAGGATCTTTGCATTATCATTAGGCAGGGAAGCAACGTCTTCAGCTTCAAAGGGTCCGTAAGGCTTCATGTCTGCGCCGATTATTGGGGGCACATGAACTTGAAAACGCAAGACAGCTCTCTTGCGTTCTTGCTTGGCTCTAACAACTGGTCTGCGTCCCTGCAGAATCTCTTTTGTCACACTTTGAAACGCATCCGAGAGAGCTGAGATTTTCTGGAAGCCTTTCTCTTCATCGACGGTCAAGACATCAGGCGGAATTTTCTCTCCTTTTCCAGCTTTCGCTACTAGTTTTTCGTAACGAGTTCGAATTAATTCTTGGATCATGCGCTTGGCGTTCTGTGTTTCTCTTTTGAGCAGATTCGCCTTTGCAGTTCTTTTGTCAAGCATCCTGCTCTCTTCAGAAAGTCTCCTAACGTAATCGGCAAGCCTTGCGTAGAAATCTGGGGAAAGCTGTATCAACTCGTCGTTTTCAAGCTCTTGCTTCCAAGACTTGTACAATTCGTCATACATTCTGCTCTGCTACTTCTGCTCTTTTCTTGCAAATAAGGAGTATGGCTGCGGCTGTAGGCAGTTCCACCCTCTGATTCTTGTATGGACCGAAAGTTTCACCGCCAAGACTGAATTCCGGCGCGTCTGAGACAAACACACGGGCAGTCCCGTTTCTAAAGGCTAGGGCTTCCTTGAATGGGTCAAAATCCCCAATTTTTGATGCTGGAAATTCCACCTTTTTTAGGCCTGTCTTCCCATGTAGAGCGCCTGCGAGCCTGATCAGCCGATGTATATCAGTTGTAACAACAGTGTCAACTTTGGCAGACAGAGAATCTGCACAAGAATCGACTATTCTCTTCCATGTTTCAAAGCCCACCCCTTTAATGGCCCGATAAGGGCCGACATCGCCCCAACTCTTCAAGATCGCCTCTCTGTTTTGAATTATGGTCTCTGCCAGATTTCTTTTTAGCCCTAATTTCGCATAATCCTCATGTTGGCCCTTGAGAATAAAATCATACATGCACTTAGCGATGCGCCCACGCCAACCAGGGTCATCCAAACGAGGAGCACCTGGAAAACTCATCTTGTCCGAACCTTTCCTGTCTGGATCCCTGAAACCCATGGCTAGCCCCAAACCGCAGACATAGTCTACTATCTCTTTGCGCGCAACCACGTCAAGGGTCTTGATCGCCTCATTCTCAACGTGAACATGATAGCCTCGATGACCTGAGAAGAAAACATGTACGCCCTTTCCAGAAAAACCGAAATCTTTCAACAGCATATCCACGAGTTTGGCCGTTTCATCGCCTGCAGATCTTAGACATTCTTCACAAGGCCAAGTCTTAGCATCAAACTTCTGTCCTCCGCATATCGGACATTTCTCAGGAACGAAACCCTTCCCGTCAAAGCCACATGTGCCACATGTCCAAGTATCATGAATCTTGCCACACGGGGTGACTAAATGGTCGGCGTCGATGTCAAAAATCAGATCTGCACCTAACCAGCCCTTCTTGTCCATATCAGCCTCGGGGCTCTCATAATAGGCGCATGAAAAATAGGCATCAGAAGGAACATGAGTTCGCAAGAATGCCTTCAATTCTTCACCCTCCCTGAAGCAATTATGCCGAAGCATTTGCCCTTCAAAGAGGGCGAAGCCGAATTCGCGTTTTTCCATAGACGCTGGCACGGTGATGCAAGACTGGTTTCTTTGATAGTACTGCGCAAACTTGTCTTTGACAAACGTCAGCGAAGGTAGAATCACTCTGTTCAGCCTTAGGAAAGCAGTGTTCAAAGAATCTAATAAGATTTGGTCGCGTAGTCGAACTTGCCTTAGCTGCTGCCAATCGGGCAAAATTGACGCGCAAAATAGCGATTGTAAGGAGACTTTGAAAACACTGCTATAATGATGCCTGTGACATTCTGAGCAGGTGACAAAGGCACGTCTAGACTCGTCTGTTTAGCTTCATTTCTCCCAAGTTGACTCAGATTAAATGCGGATATCCCTGACGAGAATGGGAAACCAGAGCACAAAATCTGTGCGATGTCGTGGGCTATTACGTCTTCTCCTGTGGCTGTGAATGGATTTCTGATAGTTCCTCCGAAGACTATTAGATGTCCGTTTCCAACAGGCACGTAACTGATGGAAGTTCTTGGATCCTTAGACTCTGTCATTTTGCCTAGGACTATCCCTCCGAGCTCGACAACTTTGTCTACGTAAGCTCCGACCAGAGCGTCAGGATAGCGCAGGTCAAGCGCATTCGAGAAGTCAGACGGGATAGTAGCAAATTCCTCTTCCACTGACGTGTCATTGAACAGCGTGAATCCTAGTACCTCGTTTTGGACAATACTGAAATTGGCCGTCGAGAAAAGCTCAGCAGGACCGTCCCTGAAACCTGAATAATAGCCAAATGCGTCCCCTATCCAAATCAAAGTCCCACCTGCTCGAAGCCAATTCCCAACCATGCTCTGATTCCTAGCATGTACGGTTTCAGGCAAAACGCCTGAGGGGACTATGACTATAGAATCATTATCGGTCTCCATCACATTCCTCAATCCTTCAGCATCAACTATGTTTATGGATCCCTTGTAACCCCTAAGCCGGAGCTCAATTGGCGCGTGATCAAGTAGGCCAGTCCACCTGTCTTTGACAACACTCACCGTCGGATAAGCTTCGTCATAGTAGATGAAGATGTTCTTATCAGCAGGCACAAACGAAGTGGAAATGACTGGAGTACCAAAAACTTGCATGTCTATAGGATAATTGCCTGATTTTAACAGGTACTCCACTCTAATATCGTTCTGATTGAATCCCACGTCAAGAACCGTGAGACCGACATTTTGTTGCATCAAAGGCTGCACCCAAGTCAGAAACTGGCCGAACAACAAAATCACAAGAGCCAAAGTCAAGATTTTCCTAGGATTGACCAGTCTCCATTTGATTTCAGGCAGTAGTTGATTCACGTTTGACTGCCCCGTTTTCTGAGAGCAGCGGGGCAAGATTGATTTATCATCCTTTTTCAGAAGATGCATGATGGAACCTATCATACATGCTATTAAAGCACAGACGCCAGCGATTCCTGAATAGAAAAGAATAATCCAACCTTGGACGTGTTGAAAGAAGAAGACATTAGCGTATATTGTTTCAACACTTAATACTCGAGTGAAAGTAGCTAATGGATACAAATAGAAAAGTGGACCGGTTAATCCTATCCAAAAAGCAAAAGCTGATATTGAAATCACGATCAGATTTTTCAAATTGTAATGGAAAAGACCATAGCTTAAGATCAGGAATGGAAGTATCCAGAGTATGTATTGTGGGTTCACAGTAAGTGACGTCAAGTAGATCGCCAGCAGAATAGCAATATGCCCAAGAACAAAGGTTTCAAGCAAGTTTCCTTTCCTTAAAAAGGCCATGGTACTGATAAGCATGATCATCGTCGAAAGCAAAATTAACAAACTTACTGTAACCAGGCTTGCATGGGCGGAAATAAGGGGCAACAACCAATCAAATCCTGGATAATAAATTATGTTGAAAAGCGACAAGCCGCCGAGAGTAGCCACGGTTGTCTTACTAAAAACGTCGTGAATGATGTTACTATTAACTAGAGGGGTCAAGAACAGCCCAAATGGGACTAGAATTCCCATGCAAAGTTTTAGCCATTTGGCTAAAATCCTCCTGAGGCTCTTCTCAATTCCCTGCAACTTTTCGATTTCAAGCTTGCCTATTGAGGAAAAATACAATGGGACCAAGAAAATTGGATATATTTTAAACAAGGTGCCGAGACCGATAGCCAGTCCTGCTGTAAAGTAGTTACGCCTCAAAAAGAAGCAGAACCCCAAGACTGTCATTAATGTTGGTAGAACATCAAATTGTCCATGGACAGAGTCTACGAAAATCACAAGCGGGTTGAAGAACCAAAGAATTAGAGCCAAGTTTGCAAGTTTTTCCTTCCCCAACCCCCTCATAATGTCGTACAAGACTACGCCTATTAGTACATCTGCAATTATCAGCGGAAGCTTACTCAGAATGTTGAATAGAGGAGATGTGATTATGGTAGGCAGATTCCAGCTTTCAGATGATAAGTTCAAAGCATCTACCCGCACTCCCAACAGATTAGGACTCACGAGAAGACTAGACAGGCCCAGGGCAGGAAACTCCGAATATGCCCATAATGGAGGATAAGTAAAAGAGTTGGTCGAATAGGCGTTGAGGCCTGCTAACAGGTCGTTGTTCACTGTATACAGAACCTGGAGGTCGTTTGGATGCGAAGTAAAAAGGATGAGAATGATTCTTATCAGAAGACCCACAAAAAGCAGGTTCAACAAGATTGGTTTTCCAGGTCCTGGAATGAGCTTAAGTATTCGTCTTCTAACAAGTGAAGTCGAGGTCATTCAAAGGATTCCACGCTTAACGTTATGTGCATATCTTGAGCCTCACACAAACGTGACACCTCAAGGGATTGTTCCGTAATGAGGATGACAAGATAAAGCTTTTCCACCGTGCCAAAACGCCAGAACTCTCTTCGTACTCGATCATGAAAACTTAATTAGAGGCTTTTTTTAGATGAGGATGTTCATAATTCATTCAGGAAATCAATCAGGGTGCTATGAGGAATGCCAAACTGCATTTGCGGCAACCATATGGACGAAAATGGCATAAAGACACCTCCCCTGGTGTCTGTCATCGTACTGAATTGGAATGGAGAAGAATTCATCAGAAGAAACCTTAATTCGATAAGGGAACTGGAATATACTAACATTGAGGTTATCGTTGTTGACAACGCCTCTACTGATAAATCAGTTGACATAATCAAAAGAGAATTTCCAGAATTCCGTTTATTAAGGAATAGCAAGAACTTGGGTTTTTCTGCTGGAATGAACGTTGGAATAAGGGCAAGTCAGGGAGACCTTATTCTATTGTGCAATAATGATGTAATCGCACACCCTGCAAGCCTTTCGTACATGGTTAGCACTATTCGCCCAAAAGAAGTTGGCATAGTAGGTGGGCTCGTGCTATACGCTGAGCCTTCAGATGTGATTGGATCACTTGGGGGCAAATTCGATGCTGTTACAGGTATGATATGGGCCGAGGGCCAAGGCAGGAAACCAAATGCGACGAAAGAGGTCGAGAAGAATCTAATAGAAGATCTCGACTACGTCTCGGGATGCGCTTTCCTCACAAGAAAAGATGTCATTCGAAAAATAGGTCTGTTCGACGAACAATTTGCCCTCTTAGGACAAGATTTGGACTGGTGTCTAAAAGCCCGGAGAACTGGGTTCAGATGCGTCCTCGTCCCGTCAGCGATTATCTGGCACTTCAGTTCATACTCATTCAGGCGCAAACCTCTAATAAGCTATGCTGACAGGTTGAAATCAGACCTTCAAACCATAATCTTGCACTTTCCCACCATCCCAATGTTTTCAGCACTCTTTTTTCAGATTACAATCGCGCCATTTCTCGAAGTATTCTTTTATGGCCAATCTGATGTCCCAATGGTTTCAAGGCTACGGGTTCGCATGAAAGCATTTTGCGAAAATTCGAAAAATCTCAGGATCCTCATTCGTAGAAGAAAACAGAACAAGTCACTAGGTGATCTTCGACTTAAACCAAGAACATTGGAGTTAGTTAAATTCGCCATTTTCAGGACAAGAACAAAGGAGTTCTATTTAGGAAAATTCCTCCAGAAACTGGAATAGATCTGAACCGCTGCAATATCTGATTAATGCTTCTTCTCCATAACATCGAATTTGGAACTTTCAACCCTATAGCAAGGAGAGACTCTCCCTCGAGTGGCATCAGAAAATGCAAATGGGCGACACAAACCCTCGAAGATCATCAAGGCAAGTATGTAGAACGACTTTCTCCAATACCGTGCGGACAGTTTCCCAAGCTCAGGAAGTACAAGATCAATACGTGTGGTTGGAACAATATAATGCAACGTATTCCTAATAAGGAAATGCCCCCCCAAAACTCTTCTCCTCTTTGACAGATAATCTCTTAGATTGAGTGGATCTTTTGCGTATACTACTGCGCTCGGGACATAAGTTACCTTGTAACCCTGAGCTTGTGCGCGCGACGAGATGTATTCGTCATCTGACACTACCGTTTGTGGCAGGCGGCTGATTACCCTTCTTCGAAAGGCAAAAAAGGCACCGTTAACCTTTGGGGCAGTGTTCATGTCCACCAGTTTTCGGCTTAGCTGATCATTCAGCTGCCTCTGGAAATTTGAAGCAAAAGAAAAGAACTGGCTTTCCCCCTGCGTATTCAAAGGCAGAATATTCCCACTTACTACGCATAGGTTCTTGTCCTTCGAAAAAGGCTCAACAAGTCTATCAACACAACCCCTGCTGAGCCTCATATCCGCATCCATCAAGACTACTATGTCACCTTTTGCTGTTTTGAGAATTTCATCTATGGCAGCGGCTTTTCCAGACCTTTTCTTTCCTTTAAGGAGCCTTACTTCGCATTTATGATCGCCCGTTTTTTCAGCTATTTCCAAGACTACATCAGATGTTCTGTCGGTGCTTCCATCGTCACTCACGACAATCTCAACAACGTTCGAGTTCAATTGACAGAGAAGCTCGTTCAGCAGATGACCAATCCTTTCTTCTTCGTTGTAAGCGGGTATTCCAATTGTAATGCTCATCGGTTTATTGCGGCCAGAATCGATGCGGGCAGTTTCCACTTCGCCCATTTTCTTCTTATGAACGTTTACTTGCATGTTGCCCCCTCTTCCAGTCACAGTTTTATCTTGACGTGGATGCTTATTAAATGCTTTTTCCGGATTGTTTAGCAAGCTTAAGCGCGCGCTACCTTCAACCTTCGAAATAATGCGCTTGTCAAAGCAAAAATGACATGGTGTTTCGACAAGAGGGTTGAAAACCCCGTGTGCTATTTCAGCTTCTCTGAACCTACTTTCCCTGAGCCTTGCTTCTTCTAGCTCCCTTCTCCTTCGCTTACGAAATCACGGTGGAACAAAACTCCATTACTTCTTTGGGACGTATATTCGAAAACAACGAAGCCTGTGATCCCTGGCTTCAATGTTAATAGGGCGGTATCATTCTTCGTCTCTTGCTCCGTGAGACTGTAACTCTGGCAATACTGAACAGAATCAGATTTCATTTGCAGGACCCCAGAACACAAAATCTGGGCGAGATCCCAAGCTGCAAGTTCAGGACCGTTCAGAGTAAGGCTCTCCATCAAGAAGAATCCAAAGATCACGATTTTCCCGACTCCCATGGGAATTATTGATACTGAAGACCTGAATCCTGACGGGTTTTCTCCTCCTGTCTTCCCTAGAACCAGACCGTTCTTGGCCCATACCATGTCAAGAAGAGGTGCCTGCTGAATGAGATCATAATTTATCTGAAGGGCATCCGAAATCGGCGACGGGTAAGTGGCCACGGTAGGTTGATCTTTCATCTCAAGATACTCGAAGAAGCCGTCTAAGCCTAGTTCCCTTGAACCATCTTCGCGGAGATTTTGAGTCATATTGTCTGTTATGTCTTGGCTCTTCATTCCCTTCTCCACGATATAGTAGCCTATGTAGAAACCGAACCAAACCAGTACTCCTCCGGCATCTACCCATGGCTTAACCAAGTTTGTCTCCTTCGAGAGCAGGTTTGAGGGAAAAGCCCCTGAGGCCATTATGACTACTGCTGGTTCTTTCCTTATGAAGATGTCTTCAAGTTCGGCAGCGTTTGCAAGTTTCGTTTCATTAGAGTACCCTCGCAGACGAAGCTCAGCATTCAAGTGAGCTTGCAACATAGCAACAAATGTCCAGTCTGTCGCAACCGTCGGATAGTCAGTATCATAGAACACATAAACAGGCAAATCCTGTGAAAACTCTCCTATCGGTGTAATCACCACGGTTGCATCTAGAGGAAGACTTGCAAAGAGTTGATATGTTATACTCACTGTATTCTCAGCTTCGGCTGATGTCCTGACCACGCCAAGAATTTTGAAGGATCCAGGCTTCGACTTGGTGATTGGCGCGTACCACAACACTTCACCCACAAGCAATATTATTAGAACTGCAGCTACCGCATATTGCCACCTATTCGATATCATTCTTGGTCCTCCGCATATTCCTGATTAATAGAGCCATCGTCACTATTTGCCCAAGAAAGCCGATTCCCCCGAAGATTATGGATAAATCTTGTCTTAGATATTGGGAAATGATTCCTTGCGAATTTTGATAAGAGACAATGTTGCTGATTAATTCTTGTGGACTATACAATCGTGTATACATTGCCAATGGATAAAGGAAAGTTTGGGGACCTTGCAAGGACATGTAGAAGAAAAACCCAGCAACTGAGAAAATTCCTATGGACCAAATGAGACTTCTCCACCTACAAGATAGAACAACTAGTAGTGGCATAATCCAAAGCAAGTACTGTGGCTGAAGCGTAATTGGCAAGAACAAATACATTAGACCCGTGAAAAGAGCAATGGAAAGCAGGGCGGATTCGCGCTTCAGCTCCAAGATCCAGGAAAGAAAAAGAGCCAGAGCGAAACATATCGCAGGATAGTAAGAGAAAACAGTTTGGATCACCCCAATGTGCTGATTCAGCAAGTAGGATCTATTCTGATCTGCCGCGAAGAACCATTGGTTTAAACCTCCGAGAATTGATACTTCTTTCGAAATGCCTGAGTACATCAAATTTGCATATTCAATAAACAGTGGCGCAAAGAAAACAATAGGTACAATGCACCCCACAGCAAACTTCAAAAAACGTCCTGCGTTGGTTCTTAGATCAAAGCTATGAAAAGAGTTCCTGAGCCCAGTGAAGAGTACTATTATACTCAAGGGGATTGCCACAAAAATCGGGGATGTCTTGGCCAGGGTGCCCAAGCCAAACGACAACCCTGCTGAGAAGTAATTCCCCTTAAAGAGGAAGAATGCTCCCAGAAGTATGAAGAATCCAACAACGATGTCGTATGATCCATTCAGATAAGAAACCGCCAAAGTAAAGGGGTTGAAGAGCCAAATTAGGAAGCAACGCTTAGCCATTTTGGAATCAGGTACTAGACTTTTGACAAAACAGTAAATCAGAATGCCCGTAAGAAGATCAAAACAGAGTAGCGGGACCTTCCAGAGAATTAGAAACAATGGACTAACTTGGAGATTTGCGACTAATTCCCCAGACCTGGTCCCAGTTAGGACCTCTTGGATAGAATGGAAATCAAATGAGACACCCAGTTGATATGCTAGTCTAAACAAAGGATAAGTGATGAAGTGAACAAAAGGCGGATAGATTGAAGCATGAACAGCATAGGGATCATTGCCACTCATCAAATATGCCAAGGCAGACTGGTATGCACCTATGTCATAGGGCCATATGAAGTATGGCATCAAAACAATGCGTAAGAGCAAACCTAAGATTAAGAAGCCGCTGAGCTCATGGGTAAAGAGGCGACGGATAAGTGAAATGGACCTTTTCATTTCATGGACCTGCAATGTTCTTCTGGTTCAGGATTTTGGTTGTTTGGGCGGCGTTCCAAACACGATAGTGTCTTTTCCTGACGTAAAAATCCCAAATCCCTAGAACCCTGCCTAAGCCTTCCAGCAACACGTACGCAACTACTTGATAGCTCTTGTCAGGGTTTTCGCTTAGATAATTAAGCAGTCCTTTGACTATTTTGGCTGAACCCTTAAGAGTCATGGAAGAAACCAAATAGGATTCTTGGGCTTTGATGAAGAGATGTCCCGCGTAATGTCTCCTGATCTGATTAAGAAACTCTACAACAGTGTCAGGGCCTTTGTTGAAAACGAGGGAGTCACTCACTCGCACTGTCTTAAAGGCTCTCTGGTGTACAGCGGCCTCAACATACGCTTCATCTGCTGAAACTTCATCAGGTATGTGATTGATGAGGCTCTTTCTGAACGCTATTGTTTCGCCATGTCTCTCCAATACGTAGTGCAGTCTCCAATGTATTTCGGCCACAGTTTCCATGAAACTGTGAGAATCATTGACCGGAATTGGTTTTGCGCTCGTAAGCCCGACTCTTTCGTCTCGGATGAGTGGAGAAACAAGGTTCTGAATAGTTCTTTCATTGAAAATCACGTCACCACTAGATATGATAACGATCTCGTTCTTGCTTTTCTTTAGGAACTCGTTGATACCCGAAGTCTTGCCCTTAGCTATGTCCTGGACAACGAGCCGAACTCTGCTGTTCTTTTCGCCATAATTGCATACAAATCTGTCAGTTTCATCCTTTGAACTTGAAGAAACAACTATGATTTCATCAATCACGAAATCGTTTAGCTCTTGAATTGATAGACTTTGAAGCAAATTCAGAATGTTTTTCTCTTCATTGCGCACGATAACCCCGATGCTGACCTTGGGCATTGAAAGCATGGGTGGTCCCGCCTTGTTTCGAATGCTTGGAAATCCGCTTCCGATATCTGTGAAACCTACCTCTATTGAGGTTCTGTCTGTTGATCTCACAAGAATCTCCTTTGTGTCAGAATCCTAGTGGCAACCTATACTGAGCCCAAAACGGACATAAAGTTTATGGTATATGCAGAGTCATTGACTACTGCTAACCTCTGAATGCACGCCCAATCTTCTGGTGTACCAACTGAGAGAAGAATGCAATGACCGAGAAAGACTGTACAACCATGCTCCGAAAGATTGGGCAGAAGGACTGACTTTGTGAGAGTCAGCTTCTTTTCAAGACAACTTTCAGCAACACATAACGAATGAATTCTTTTATCTCATTGGTCGTGAGCTTCGATTTTCCTTTTTTCCTGTTAACGAAAGTTATCGGTGTTTCCGCGATTATGAATTTTCTACGATAAGATTGCCTGATTGTTTCTATTTGTATTTCATATGTCTGACTGTGTAAGTCGTTCACTATTTGCTTGACCACGTCGGTTGAGTAGCAACGCAGGCCGCTTGTGTAGTCATGTATTCTTGCGCCTATCAAAAAAGAAGACATCGTGTTGGCTAGACGGCTAATTATCCGCCGAAACATGCTCCAGTTTGCCACTTTACCTCCAACGCAATATCTGCTTCCTATGGCAAGTCCATTCACTTCCTTCGCCGCCGAGATTACAGCAGGAACATCCGCTGGATTGTGCGAGTAGTCCGCGTCCATAGTGACTATGTAATCTGGAGGATTTTCAAGCGATAAGAACGTTTTGAAACCGTCTGTAATAGCACTTCCAAGCCCTGATTTTTCCGGTCTAACAAGAAGCAAAACGTTCTTGTACTCTTTTTGAAGCCTTCTCACCAAGTCCGCCGTGTGGTCGGGACTTGAGTCATCTATCACCAATATGGAAATGTTCAGGTTCAAACCCTCGATTTCATGAACCAACTTTTCTATGTTTGCCACTTCACAATACGTCGGCAAAATGAAGCCCACTTCAGAGTCTATTCCCAGATTCCCCTCTACTCGCGAAGGGTTCATTTTCACTGATCACCTTGGTAATAGCGTTCATTTACGGATACTTGATATATAAACGCTCCTACATTACAGAACGTTCCAGCAACGCCTAGTTGCACATATCTCCAAGAAGCGAGTACGAAAGCTATCACTGAGAATGAGATCTTATATGGAAGATAGTCATAAGTATCATCGAAATAACAGTTAGAGAAAATCAAGGTTGCCCTCACATGTTGCGCCTAGACGAGATGAAAACGGAGACTGTGCACCCAGAGTTGACCAAACCTGTTCTCGTGGGAAAAGAGGGCTACGACAGAACTCCATCGTTTTCATTGGTTATACCAGTCTACAACGAGGCTGAAATCCTGATCGAAAGCTTGAATGTCCTCCACAGGTTTTTCAGAAGAACCAACTGCGAGCTGATAGTTTTTGATGATTGCAGCAAGGATCAGACCTGCCTTAAAATGGAGAATGCAGTCACGTTCTGGAAGAACCCTAGAATGCAGTTCCTTCACTCTTCCAATAGGATAGGAAAGGGCGCAACAATAAGAAACGCCGTGAAAAAAGCAAAGGGCGAAGTGGTCATAATGATGGACGCAGACCTCTCTGCTGACCTTAGAAACCTCCCAGTTCTCATAAAACAAGCACGTGAAAGCGGAGGACTTGTTATAGGCGAAAGAAGCATTTCAGACAGATCAGGTCAAGGTCCACTCAGGGTCATGCTGAGCCTTGCATACAATGCTTGCGTCAGAGCACTGTTCAGAACAGGCGTCAGAGATCACCAATGCGGTTTCAAAGCCATGAGAACAGATGTCGCAAAGAAACTCATGGCTCAGACAAAGAATGACGGTTTTGTCTTCGACACCGAACTGATCGTTCTTGCGGCCAAGCGAGGTGTCCCAGTCAAGCGAGTCCCAGTCAAGTGGACAAACAACCGCCCAAAAAGATCAAACCTAAAATGGCTCAAGATCGGCGTCACTATGATGAAGGACCTGATCAAGCTGAAACTCTCTGATGCGCACCCTCCATAGCCAGCTCTACCATTTCTTTAAGCTAAGAGGTATTCAGTTTTCTCCTATAGTAAGCCAAAGGATGACTTATTCTTCTGCACAGTTCGTTTGCACCAGCACACACTCCATGTGTCTTCAGCGTGTCGCATTTCGGTGGAATATAGCGTGTTCTTGAGCCTTTTTCTCCTGCAATGTGTTCAACCTGATATTTTGTCATTCTCTCGTTGAAGTCGGAGAAGTTTCTGAACAGCTCAATCACTTTGTCTGAAGGCATCCCCACGTTTATCAAGAACGACGTAAGTGTGAATCGCCCCACGTGGGACAGGTGGCGACCTGAAGTAAACGCCTCGTAAAGAGCATTTATACACGGTGGAAAAGCAGCTTGCACAGTGACCTGTGGGAAACCTTCCATCTCGGCCTTCCCTATTCTTTCAACAGCCAGCTCCTTTATTTTTTCAGCCTTCTCCCTAATCGCTGCTGGGAAAGTGGGCAGATCTTTGGCATCGAGCCGTTTCTCAATGTGTTTTCGGACTTCTTCGCTCAGCAACCGCGTAACCTCGTTTCTTGTTAGATAAACGTTGCCGCCGGTCAGGGTTCGATTGACGAGTTTCCATTTTCCATCCTTCAAATGCGTCGTGTTGTTCACGTAGTTAATGAAGCTCAGGGAGAATTCACAGGGAATCTGGCTGCTATCGTTTTTCGCAAGTTTCCAGCCGAAGTTCTGCGCTATCGCGATGATCTTTTCTTTAGTCTCAAGCCTCATTTCCTCGTTTGCCTGTTTTGCCTCAGCCAACGCGTACCGTTTCTTAATGAAGCGATCTTGAGTAGCAATCACCAATAAGATCGCGGTCGGAAATGAAAGGATCTCGATTTCAGCGTTTCGCAGCCTTGTGCCGGTTAATGTGTACAGGATTGCCTCTTCAACCCTGTCTTCGGCGCGCTGAAAAATGCTGGAGAACTCCGGGCCTGCTAGATCGTCAACCTTCAAATCCAGCGTCTTCACATAGTCCGTAGTTTCCTTGAGGAATGGGTATTTTGCCAGATCGTTCTTCGTAAATTTGGCGACTACATGCTGCATTATGGTTTTCTCATTATTCCGTTTCGATTCTTGGCGCTAGATAGAACGTCAGCTTTCCGCCCTTCAGCTGTTGAAAGTCAAGCTTCACCGGCATGTCTGACGAAAACTCTAACGTCGCAATGTCAGACGTTGCAGAGGCCGCCTTTATTATCTCCGTAAGATAGCTCAGGCTGAACGTTGCCTTTGAAGGCTCTTTCACCTCCAAGTCCAACAGAGTGTCGCTTCCTTTCGGAATCGTTATCGTCGCGCCCATAAGGTCGCCAGCCGCGTTAAAAACCAGTTTTTCCGGATCTGCTTCCAGCTTCACATGATCGCTCACAAGCTGAGCATCCTCGATCGCCTGACTCAGACCCTCCGTGGTAGCCTTGACCCTGACGTTGAAAGAAAGCTTCGGAGTCGGCACTTCCTCCTCAGACGCTTCAAGAGTAGGCATAGTGAAGTTCCGAGAGTACTTGCCTGTTATGGCCACTAGCAGCCGCGCTGTCTTCTCATCCAAAGAGAGCTCCACAACTTCATCCCTGCCGGCTCTTCTCAACAGCTTCAACAACTCAGTGATGTTAATGCACATCTTCGCAGGAGCATTACAAACATACTCCTCAAAAACAGTCTTCGGCCACTCAAAATCAATCATGGCCACTCGAGACGGATCCATCGCCCGCAATTTCAGACCCTCAGGATCCAGCTTAAACGTTGCCTCATCAACAAGAATCGAGATAGACGTGATCATATCCCTCAGAAGCTTAGCATCCGCGACCTTAAGCTTGAACATCGAATTCGCCCTTCTATTCGATATGTCCACTGGCTAATAAAAGACTTCGTATTTAACACTGCGTCGTCGCACAAGCATAAGGAACAGCTTTCTCACAGTCCTCACAGCTGCATTGACCTTTTGCTTGGCCTATTTGAATCAGAGTATTCATCCTATGTTGAAACCTAAGAGAATGTAGATCTTCATGCTTCTTCAGGAATCATGTAGCTCGAAAAACCGACTGGAGTGGGGAATGTTCTATGACCCTTTCAACGCCTAAACCGCGAGCCAAGCCATAGGACTGGGGGCTAGTCAAACTAAAGCCGCGAGAAACACGCCGGGAAAAAACTGGTGTAGCAATAGCCTCACATAGTTTCCCAAGGCAAACGGACCAACAGTATGTGAGAAGGTTCTATCGGTTGGCGTTTTGTGCCTGTCTATCCGAAGTGTCTTGCTACTAGGATTAGATCTCTTCCGTCGACTTTGCCGTCGTTGTTTATGTCAGCGTCCGGGTTCCATCCTAGAGTTGCTGGTGAACCTGGATAGTAGTAATCGGGACCATATGACCCAAAAGCCCTGGCCACTATGATTATGTCTCTTCCATCACACTTGCCATCACCATTCAAATCCCCAACCCTAGCCACCAAAACCCACCCGCCCGTATGGTTGTTGTCCGCCGTGTCTGTTTCGTCAGGAACAGGCCAAGCATAAGCGCTTATGATGTAGTTGCCCTTTTCAAAGCTTGGAGCGATCCACACGAAGGTCACACACGCTGAGTCTCCGCTCATGAGGGCCACCGGCTCAGGCATGCCAATAATCGTCCCATTAGCGTACGCGGTGACGTTGAACGTTTCAGTGTACGTGCCCTCATTTGCCAGCGTGACAGTTATGTTGTCGCTGAGGCCCTGTCCAACAACGGTTTTGAGCGAGGTGACGCCCACCACGGCAACATCATGTAAGCTACCGTTTGCATCGGTTTTGATGAGCCAAAAATCGTAGCCACTCGCGCCAAAGGAGTTTGTGCAGCCCCCGATTGCGTATCCTCCATCGCCCGTCTGGATCACGGACTCTGCATAATTATAGCCCGATCCACCGTACGTTTGGTTCCATTGAACGTTGCCGATCGAATCCGTCTTGACAAACCAGGCTTTATAGCCATAAGTCGCAAAGTTCTCAGTGATACCCGCTAGTGCATACCCCCCGTCGCTGGCTTGGATCAATGAATATAAGTAATCAAATTCTCCTCCGTGGATGTACGATTGGCTCCACTCCATATTGCCCGTCGAATCGGTCTTAACGAGCAGAGAATTGCCACCAGCCTTGGAGAATCCCGCAAGCGCATATCCGCCATCGCTAGTCTGAACAATGGAACTGGCGTAGTCCTGATCCCGATATGATCCGTACGTTTGGTTCCACTGTTGACGACCAAATGAATCGGTCTTAACGAGCCAAAAGGCATCGTTAGGCATGCGGATAGGAAGGTTTGTGTAGCCTGCTAACGCGTAGCCCCCGTCGCTAGTTTGAATGATGGAATATGCCTCCTCGGCGCCTGTTCCTCCGTAGGTTTCGTTCCACTGCATGACACCAACTGAGTCGACCTTGACAAGCCAAAAATCATAGCCAAGATACGTGTTAAAGGAACTCGTGTAACCTGCCAGTGCATATCCTCCGTCACTAGTTTGAACGATGGAATAAGCCACATCCTCGCCTACTCCACCATAAGACTGATTCCACTGCATGTTGCCGACTGAATCAGTCTTAACAAGCCAAAAGTCTGAAGCACCAACGCCGAAAGAATCAGTGTGACCTGCCAATGCAAAACCTCCGTCACTGGTTTGAACGATGGAGAACAACTCATTGGTGCCTGCTCCACCGTATGTTCTGTTCCACTGCATGTTGCCGGCTGAATCAGTCTTAACAAGCCAGGAATCAACGCAAGTATCATTGATCGAGTAGATCACGATTCCACCTGCTAATGCGTATCCCCCGTCGCTAGTCTGAACGATAGACCACGCCTCATCGTCGTTTGTCCCTCCGTATGTTTTACTCCATCCTGCGGCCAGATCTGCGGAGGATGCTGAAGAAAACCCGCGAAAATGAGCAATTGAGCCTGTCTTTTCTGTTGGCGCTTTGGCCATGAAAGTTATGCTCATCAGAAGTACGGCTGCGATAATCCAAGTCTTTCTCATTCTTCTCTCCATTCTTTTATTCTCTCCTTTCCAATCTGTCTGTTTCGGCCCGTTGCGGGTTTTCCCCGCTCGATTGCTGTCCCCTTCAATCGTACTGCCTCATCCCGCCTAAACTGGCATGAGCTTCAGTAGAAGCTGTTTCAACTCAGGGACTATAAGCGCGTGTTCCCTAGGCCTTCCCTTCTATCAGCGAATAGACCCACAAGATATAGTTGGATGCAAGTCCGTTAAATAATTTGTGGTAGAATCCTCTAGGAGCATCAGGCAACAACTTCTGGGCGTAATCGGATGACTTGTCGTCTACTTGAAGAAGATACAACTGCCTCGGAACTGCTGTGAGTATTTCTCCTTCCGAATGCACCTTGTTTAGCTGTATTCTCTGTATGTGTATTCGCATTTTGTGCAGCGCAGGAACTGAGTTGAAGATTCATCTGCGCCTCTGGTCTGCACCTGCCAAACATAGGCCAGATTGTTGCCGCATTTTGGACATTCGATTCTCACGGTGGGTAACGTTCGAAGCTTCTGCTCTTCCTTGCCGATAACAGCCACGAGCTGCCGCGGGTTAGGCTGAATGATTTTTGCAGCCTTCGGTTCGACCTTCTTATCGGATGTTCGTTTCTTGTAGCCGCACTTCGGACAGGTCATCACCAACGCTGCTTCTTTTCCAGTTTTTCCCTTCTTTGGTGCGAGGCGAGACCCACATTTTGGGCAAAATTCCATGCTGCCTGGCTCCACTGTTCGTTTGTCTCACCTTAGCATAGTCTCTTTTAAACTTTTTCTTGTCCCGATAAATATTGCCGCTAAGTAGCACGCGCGCTGATTCCAGAAGCAACCAAGTGGGCTACGCGCAAAGCTTCAGGAATACTGCTCCTAGTAGAAGTCACCTGCAAGATTCTCTCAGCGTCTTCCTCGCAGATGCCCGCTATTTGCATGTAGACGCTGGAGCTCTTGCCTCTAGTGCATACTTCAAACAGTTCTCCGGTACCTCGTATAGCGCTCCAACGCCTCTCGCTGTAAGGCAGGTTCTCCAAGGCCCGCTTAATTTCCTCGAAGTCCGGTCTGTCTCGAGTGACCGCTATAACGGGAAGCCTCGTTTCAGCGTTAAGCTTCCTGATGTCGACCACGTTGAAACCCGCGAACGTAACGCCGTTGAGCATTATCACTCTCAGCTGTTTGTGATGAGGCGACCCTGTTATCATGGAAGCAATTTTGCGTGTAGCATCCAAGCCGTCCACCTTGACTCTCGTATGCATCACGCCGTCAAGCCAGTAGCCGCCGCGGAAGACTACACCGACTATCAGGGCGTCCCCCTTCACGTGAGGCGTAAAAACCCCGTCGTCCACCCCCAAGACCCTAATCTCAGTCTTGACAATGCGGAATCTTTTGCTTGACAAAAGAAGGCCTCAATTCGCCACAAATACCAAGGCGTATAACTTTATAAGTTGATACTTTGGTCAACATCCATCATGCTCATGGAAACAGTCATGGCATGTTTCCTCCTGGCCTGCTTAATAGTTTTCTTCTCGATAAACCTGCACAACGTCCTCGTAGTTCACAAGCACGCTGACAAAACGACCCCGCACGCCGAGGTTGAGCACCCATCCGGCCTCATCTTTGACTTAGCAGCTCTCGGCACCATAGTCTATTTCGTTGAAGCCGCCTCCTATCCGATCCTCATCCTGACCAATTCTATCTCGGTACTAAGGGTCGCTGGATTCACCGTCTCAGACACGTTTACTCTCTATGCGCAGATTTTGGGCCTGCTTCTGACGGCACTCGGTTACTTCCTGTTCTTGTGGAGTGTCGTGGCCCGGGGGAAATACGCGACTTCATGGGCTATGCGACAGAACCACAGACTCGTCACGTGGGGCCCATACCGTCTCGTCCGCCACCCTTCCTATCTGGCCTATTTCGCCATGTTCATCGGATTTCTTTTCGCCTGGCCGAGCTGGCTGTCCCTGATTCCATTAATCGCCATCCCGGGCTATTTCCAAGTAACTTTTCAAGAAGAGAAGCTCCTGGAACTACGCTTCGGCGAAGAATACTTGAAATACCAGAGGAAAACCGGACGTTTTATCCCAAGGATAAAGACTCATTCTGAGGAAGTGTAGAAGGACTCAAGGGTTCCACTGTGAAGCAAAAAAACAGAATGCCCTCTTTCGCAGAATCGCACGGCAGTTTAACCAAAGTTCTTGCTGATCATGGGCTAGCGTCGCTCGGCGACACGTTCGTCAACCTTGTTTGCTCATTAGCACTCTCGAACAAGAGAGGCAAACCTTGCGGCACAAGAGTCAAAGGTTCACTCCTTGCGGAAGGTCTAAGAAGGTCTGGGTTGAGACCATATGTTCCATCGAGGGCGACTCGCCACATGTTGGCAGACGCTGCCGAGGCCCTAATCGTCTACGCGTGGTTGAAGAACTGCATTACCCTGGAGGAAAGCGTGGCAACTCTGGAGAAGAGTGAAGATTTAGCTGAAGGCTTGAATCAGCTGCTTCAAACGATAATGCGTAGGATCAAGCTTTCTTAAGAGCTCGTTCAAACTCCTTGCCGAAGTCACTGTTTAACTCTCGTGCTTTTGCCACAGCACTCTTCAGAACAGCTTCAGGTTTCACTTTGCCCTTCGTGCGCACGTAGACTATCGCTTTCGGAGTCATCGGATGAGGAATATCATAGCCTGCCAAATCCACGTTCTCTTCGTCTAAGATCCTTTTCTGGAGCAGGTTGAATAGGGTATGACCGGCACCGTCGACCTCCAATCTTAACTCGTTCGAAGTCTTGTTAAGAACCTTAACTTTCATTCAAAGCTTCCCTCTTCCGAAGTGAGTCCCTTACCATAATCAAAAGCCGTTTTCCTTCCTTCAATCCTTCCGCATTTAAGGCAATGCATGCCCTGACGCCTCGATTCCAACGTGCCACCGCAGCTTGAGCAGAACGCGTAGATGACGCCAAGTTCCTTGTCCTTAGTCGACAAATGGTAAACTTGGTTTTTCTCGCTGATCACCTTTGCCCTTATGATGTCTCCTGCCTTGCAAATCTCAAACATGGAATCAACATATCTCACGTGCACGTCGGAAATGTGCAGGACGCCCATGAAGGCGCCGGTAAGCTCCTTGTCTCCAACTTGGAAAATGCGCACGTTAGCGTTTTCAGGCTGAACTAATGACACTTGCCCCACTATTGTGCTTCCGAGCTTAGGCATCAACACCTCTCGACCGGCTGGACTGACAGAAACGCGTCTTGTCGCAAAATCAAGCATGGCCCTGCCGACGAGCTTAGAGTAGATCACACCATCTTTGACGAAAGTCCCTGCGTCCGGCACGAATTCTTCGATAACCCCTAAACGCTCGCCGGGGAGCACTAAATCCCCAGTTTTCGGTGCAGCTGGTTTTGCATCCATTCTTAACCCTTTTCCCACCATCGCGTATTGACATCGTCAAGTTCAAACTTTGTTAAATGTATTTACCCGCCTGCTGGGTAACTGTAGTTTTCATTGCCTATCAATAAACCTTTTGATCATTCACGCGGATAAACGCGTTTCTCACGCAGACCAGTCGACAAAGTCATCAGCTTTCTATGACGTACAGGTCAACTATGAACTCGTGTTTTCTTTTCGTGTGGAAATTGAACATATACGGAATCGACATTATCATAGCATAGACTGCCTTGATCTTGCGTCCCTGCTTCTCAATGATTCCTTCCAAGAAGGGAGAGGCCGAAACAGCTACGATGCCGGTTGAGCAAGATTTCACCATCCTATAGAGGGTCCTGTCGGCGTGCTGGTTCTTGTGAAGGGAATAGACAGTTTTTCCCACTTCCAAGGCTTTCTCCAGAAACTTCCGGTCAGCTCCAACTCTCTGAACCCCGTACGGGGGATTCTGCAGCACTGTATCGAAATCGCCTCGTATCGTACGCACGTCCGCGACGAGCCAGTCCGCCTTGTTTTTCAACCCGAGTCTTATCGAGTTTTCAACCGCAACCTTAACGGCAGTTTTGTCTATATCTACTCCCAGAGCTTCCTTCGCGCCTAAGAACGCTGCACCCAAGGCTAATCTTCCTGTGCCACATCCCAAATCCAAAACTGACCTACCGAAAATGCGATTGTCCGCGTAAGCGGCGACGTAGAGCATGCGTGCAGCAGCATCCGCGGGAATCGTGTACTGCTCCATATCCGCTTTGGGCTCAGGATGAGGTTCAACACGGGAAAGAAGCATTTCCAATTCTAGTTTTCGAACAATCCTTTTCTGCATAGTTCTTCCCAAGACATCTCGCCGAGAACCACTGAAACCTCATTGTTTGAAAGTATAGGTGCGCGGAATCTCGGGGCATCTTCTATCGTTAACCTCGGACACGCCGTGTTCACAAAGACGTCTATCGTTGGAAACTCCATAAGCGCTTCCGGAGTGACTTCTTCAATCACGAACATGTAGGCAACCTTTCCTTTCTCTTCGAGCTTCCGCTTCAGCTGCGAAGCTAGCTCCAGATTCTTCTGCCCCGGCTTTAATCCCACAAGAACTCCAAATGTCCTCGCCTTTTGAGCCTCTTCCACGCTTCTCCATCGTTGTCTAATAATTCTTTCAGCCTCATCATCGATAGAGAAAGCCTCACAATTGTACGGGTCAGCAACCACCGTGGGTTTTAAGGTTGACAATGCTACGCCAAGGGCATGGAATCGACCTCCGCCGACAAAGAGAAAGGCCTCAACATCCTTTGCTACTGATTTAGCATTGCTGTAATCGCATCCTATAACCTGTCCAGGGTAGCTCAGTCTTCCAGCGTCGCCCGTCATGACGGTTTTCCCGGCTCGAACGAGTATCTCCCTGACTGAGTCGATGGTCTGCACATGCTGGACCGTGGTGGTCAAACCGATATTGTTCCATTTTTCCAAGAGCGGCAGAGCTTTTTCAACAGCACATTCAACGTCTAGCGTTGCTCTTGCCTCAACATAAATCGTAGGTACCGGCTCGTGTTTTACCAGCTTCGAATGCCCATAGTGAACGATCAGGTCCACGCCTAGACCTTCTGCATCTTGTGTCGCTAGATCACATGCGCCGTAGCAGGGATCCGCGGAAATCATAGGCAAAGCCCCAGTTTTTTCAATGAACCTGGCCAAACGCGGGGCTTCAGGCTTTAGGCCTTCAGGAAGCTGTAGCAGAACACGTTTGGCCCCGATTTTCAGTATCTCCTGTCGTACTCTTTCCTCTTCAAAATCATAACTCTTCATCAAGCCACTTCCAAAGTATTGATGCTGCGAAGCTTAGCAAAGGAAAAGCAGAATGTGCAGCAGCTGCTATTCAGATGCCCATTTGAAACTTTGATTTCTCTTCGCAGAATGGCGCATGATCTTTTCATGTTGCTCTGCGAGCCTTTCAAGCACTATCTTGTGTTCTATGCTTGCTACGAGCTTTTTGGTTGATATGACCGCATCGTTGTTTACTGATATGCTGTCTATTCCCACTCTCACTAGGAACTCGGCGAAGTCTGGCAGGTTTGATGGACCTTCGCCGCATATGGACACTGTTGTCCCATTCTCATGTGCGACCCTGATCAAATGCGCGAGTATCCTTTCAACGGCTGGGTCTCTTTCATCGAAGTAGCCCATTTGGCCTAAGCGCTCGGAGTCCCTGTCAATCATCAGGATGCCCTGAGTCATATCGTTTGAGCCTATGGAGAACCCATCGCAGAGTTTTGAGAATTCATCGGCAAGTATTGCGATCGATGGGGTTTCAGCCATGAACCATATCTTGAAATCCTTCGTTCTTTCAAGCCCTTCTTCGCGCATGATCTCCAATACTTTCTTTGCTTCCCAGACTGTGCGTACTACTGGAATCATGACCCATACGTTCTTGAGACCCCATTCTCTTCGGCACTTTTGTATCGCTTGGCATTCAAGCCTGTAGGCCTTCTCGTACCATTCGCTTATGTAGCGGCTACATCCTCTCCAGCCCAGCATCGGGTTATTCTCCACGATCTCATACTTGTCGCCGCCTTTGAGCTCGCGGTACTCGTTGGTCTTGAAGTCGCTGAAGCGCACGACAACGGGGCGCGGCTGTATTGTCCTCGCAACAGTCGCTATGCCCTCGGCCAGCTTATCGATGAAAACCTGCGACCGCCCCGTCTCTATAAAGGACATGGGGTGCTCACCTATGTAGCTGGCCAGTATGAATTCCATGCGCATCAGGCCGATGCCTTCGAAAGGCAAGTCTTTGTACTCTTCAACTTTTTCTGGCACGCCCAGGTTCATGTAAATCTTTGTTGCAGTCACGGGCACAGATTGGAAGACGCCTCCTGACACTGGCATGCCGGAAACACCTCCGCCAGCAGAGGAGAGTTGCGCAGTCAGAGTCTGCAGTACACCTTCGTAGACGATGCCGCTTCTAGAATCAACGGTGTACTTCTTTCCAGTGACCAGAAGCTTCGTAGCGTTCTCGGTTCCGACGACACATGGAATGCCGAGTTCACGGCTGACGATGGCGGCATGGCAGGTCACTCCCCCCTTGTCAGTCACAATTGCCCCAGCCAGCTTCATGAAGGGCACATAGTCCGGATTAGTCATGTCAGTGACGAGCACGTCGCCTTTCTGCATCACTCTTGAAGCCTCTTCTGGGTCCATGACGACCTTTGCAACGCCTATTCCGAAGCCTCTTTTTCCCGCAGCGATTCCCTTAACTACAACCTTTAACATCTCTGCTTGCCCGGTTCCTTCCGCTTCGGCTTTGGATCGAGCCTCAGGCGTTTTTTGACTCCAGACAGTTTCAGGTCTCGATTGCACCATGAATATGTTACTCGGAAAAGGCAGATCCCTGTCGATTGCCCACTCGATATCCTGGGGCTTACCGTAATGCTCCTCAATACGCTTAGAAAGTTCTGCAAGCGTCCGGATCTCCTCATCACTCACGCAAGGTTGCCCCTGCTTCTCACTGGGTACTTCTGCATGAACGGTCTTGCCCGTGTTCGGATCACGAACGTACTGGACAGTCTTCTTCGCAATGTGCCGCTCAATTATTCTCATTGTTTCTTTTTCAACCACAAAATCATCCGGCGTGACAGAGCCAGACACGACGGCCTCGCCTAGACCCCAATTGCCATCTATCACGATCTGACCAGGGTCGCCGGTGACAGGGTTTATCGTGAACAGCACTCCCGCAGCCTTGGAGTTCACCATTTTTTGAACGCCGACGCTTAAGAAGACCTTTTCATGCGCAAACCCCTTCTCATCACGGTAGAATATTGCACGCGGCGTGAAAAGGCTTGACCAGCATTTCACCGTGTACTTGAGAAGCTCGGAGATGCCTCGCACGTTCAGAAAAGTCTCCTGCTGACCGGCAAAAGACGCATCAGCCAAGTCCTCAGCCGTTGCGCTTGATCTCACAGCGACAAAAACATCGTTCACGTTGAGCTTCTTGCCCAATTGCTCGTAAGCGGTCCTGAGGGCATTCTCAATGTCCTTAGGCATGGGCGTTTCTTCAATCAACTCTCGAATCTTCTTCGAAGCCACCTCGTACAGCTTCGGATCGCCAGGATTCGTAACCGTCTCCCTTATGATCTCGTATATCTTCGAGGATATCCCAGTCTCCTCGATGAACTTCTTATATGCATACGCCGTTAGAGCGAAACCTGGCGGAACAGGTATCCCCGCGCTAGTAATCTCCCCCAAATTTGCATTCTTCCCGCCTACTGACGGAATGTCAGTCTTTCTCAGGCTCTCGAACCAAATAATCAAATCCTGACGCATTTCACTCAACAATTTTCGCCTCTTCCTCCTGCTTCTTCTCAACGACTATACGACATGGAATACAAAGTTTCGCGCTCCCTCGCTTCAAAGCGATCTTCGCCGTTTCAACGCCCTCCGCACCTACATGGACCACGATTATCGTCTGATCAGCCCTCACGCGCGCCGCGGTACCGATTGGTCTTCCGAAAGAAGCCCTCATGCCTTGCTGCAAACGATCAGCATGGGCGCCGAAGATCATCTTGTTCTCCCTGAGAATGTTGTGCGGATAGGGCAGAACGTCCAAACGATAATTGTTCACAAGCTTATCCAGCAAAATACGGTTAGAGGCTATGCGAGCAGCCTCCAGAGAGACGTGTCTAATCTGAGCTTGCTCCAAGGCAATGAGCTTCGCTTCATATTCAAACTGCTTCTTCGTGTCTCCCATCGTGAACTTTGTTATTTTCGGTGGAGGAAAACCCTTCGTAAATTCCTTCCTCGTGTTAGATTGACCCTTAACGGGCCGATAGTTCTTTGCATGCATTTCAGATGCCCCTTCTGCATACCATAACGGTCTTATTTAAACGTATATTGCAACATGCTTACGTCCTGAATCGCTGATTTATCTTCTGATTCAACAATACATATTCAGCATCTACAAAAACCAAATCACCCAGAACTTCAACTACAAATTGTTCACGTGTAGAGACCAAAATAAAAAGCTGAAAAACCGACCTAGGAGGGGGGGGGTCAAATGTTCGCGTGTTTTCAACCCAACATTTGGGTGCAACCCGCTTCTGCGATCAGCCCACGCGAGGCTTCATGCTGGAAACCCAAAAAAACCAGCCTAGGAGGGGGGAGGTGCGTTTATGGCGTGTTTTCAACCCTAAAACGCAGTTTAACCCGCTTCGGCCATCAGCTCACACGAGGCTTCGCGTCAGAAACCCAAAAAATGACACGGGCAACTACTCCTGATTTCACCGCCAAAAGATGAAACCAAGTACAACAAACCTTTGAGTATGAGGCAACAACCTTCTCCTTCAAGCTGACCAAAGGAGGAACAGTGGCCACTCGAACGTCGATGCAGAAAGCAGAAACTGTCATAAAATCAAAGCCTACAAGCGATCCGAATTTTCACCAACCGAAAACCCTAGACTGCAACGCTAAAATACAAGCATGCCCATTAGCAATCGAATCGATCATAAAAAATGCCAGCGAACCCAACCCGACCGTGACGATTTTGTGCCCCGACGAACAAATGTACGTTTTCATCCCAGGAAAAAACTGGAAACTCTCCCTAGCTGAGCTCATAACATATCTTCAGACCAGAAAGATCAATTTCAAAGTTACAGACCTTTCAAAACCATTCTTCATCATCGAAAGCAGAAGCATCCTAGACCCGAAGATAGTTGACAACCTCGGAGGCACCATAAAAGCCGGCAAAGTCCTATCACAAATGCCCTCCGAAACTGTTGAAGACGCCTTCCTTCACAAGAAAGAACACGCTCTCGCAGAGATCAGAAGCTACCTATTGTCCGACCATGTTTTCAACAATCTTTTCGGAAAACCCCTCACCAAAAATGTCTTTGGAGCCAGCATATACTTCGAAAACCCCCGTTTCCTCCACGTCTCCAAGAAAATTCAAAGATTCGTCGGAAGCTGCCTCAAAGACGAATTAGCCTCACAGGGAACAAAAGCCCGATTCATGGGATTCCCCCAAAAAAGACGACTCCCACAGCTTACGCACGTTGAAGTCCTAAAAAAAGGGTTGGCCGAACAAGGCAAAGAGATACTCTTCTGCATAAGCAAAGCACAAACCTTCATATCCAAGACAGCGAGCGTGCATAACCCCTTCGAATTTCAAAAGAGAGACATCAGCAGGCCAGTTCAGCGAAAGATCTACTCAATACCTCCGAGACTAGCCAAGATCATGATAAACCTGTCGACCTGCTTGCCTGGAGAAGCCCTGCTTGACCCCTTCTGCGGCGTCGGCACGATTCTTCAAGAAGCCCTGCTCCTCAAGGCTCAGGTAACAGGAATAGACATAGACCCATGGTGTGTCAACGCTTCCCGCACGAACCTTCAATGGCTCACGAATGAATACGGGCTGAAAGAGGCAAAGTATACCATATTGTCGGGTGATTCCCGCAATCTGACGGACAAAGTCAATAGAGAAACTATAGACTGCATCGTGACAGAACCCAACCTCGGACCGCCCCTCCGCCACTTTCCGACTGATTCATATGCGAGGCGCATGGCCGGCAAGTTGAAACTCTTATACCACTCTTTTCTGAAAGGCGCTCACGAAGCATTAAGAGCTGAAGGAACCCTAGTCTTCGTAACACCTTACGTGAAAACGCGCTCCGGAAACTTCATCACGTTGGATCTTGAAGAAGAAGTGAAAGCAATAGGCTTCAAAAAGACCTACCCATTCGAGAAGAACGTCTTTGCAGATGGCAGCCCACTGGTGAAAGAACTGGCGATCACATCGTCGCTCGTTGACGTCGGAAAGAAACACAAGATCGGCCGAGAAATCAACATTCTCCAGAAATAACACCTCACATCCAAACAGTTGCCCTGATTAGCTGAAATAGAAAAGTGAACAGTTGCGGCAACAATCTTCATCGTCTGAAGAAATCATCACTCACGTCATGCCGGTAATCTTTTGTTCCTAAACCATGTCTTGGCGAGTTCATCATAATTCGAAAATACTTTCTTCATGATCGGAATATACATCTGCATCTCGTCGTCAGTCAAATACTGAAATTGATATTCTCCGCTATACGGTGCTGGCTGACCTTCTCTGGTAACGAATTCTATGTGCATGAAAGGGTCTCCACGCTTGATTACTATCGAACGCCGGTCATTGCCCAAGTTCACAAGCTCCAGAGCAAGCCTTCCAACAAACCCGCTGTGAACTTTGGCCGCATTCAAGAACGACAAGCCCATCCTTCCGTACTTGCTCTTGGCGGTCAAGTGAGCAACGTAGCTAGGCAGGATAAAGACCACTTCATACGATATCAAATTCTTGTGCTCCAAGTAGTTCAAGGCCGTTTCTTCCTTGACGGTCAAAATGTAACCGTCCCCGTCAAGCAGGTCGTAATCATAGGGATATATGCACTTGTAGTTCTCAATGAGCTCTCTCAGCTTGTCCTTCCCCAACACACACACTAAGCCAGACCTCCAAAGCTTTTCTACAATACTGAACATTTCATATTAAATAGTTTCCGACAGAACAGACTGTGAAGGCGAACCAGTTGAAATGCGCATATTGCAGAAACCCTGCGGTTTACGTGTGCATCAAGTGCGGAGCGCCGACATGCGAACTACATGCGAAAGAATCTGTAGTATGCCCCTCATGCATAAGGAAAAAAGAGACAAAACATACTGTTAAGAAAGTCTCATCGAAGAATGAGAAGGACCAGATCAGAGAATTAGTAAGACAGTTCTGGGGTGAAGAGGAGCAGTTGACCTTCGACATCAAATTCAATGTTTCAGAGCAACCAGCATACGTTGCCCAAGTGGGAAATGAATTCGCCGGATTCATCTCCTTAAGCGAAAACCAAGATAGCTTGATCGTTGTGGCTCTAGGCGTACGCCCTGAATACCAGGACTCTGGAATTGGTCACAGCCTGATCAGGAAAGCCGAGTTGGAAGCAAGAAAATTGCAGAAGAAAAAGTTGCTCGTCTCAACTTCAAACGATGATTTGCCAGCTTTAGGGTTCTATCAGTGTCTCGGTTTTCAGATTTTCGAAGTAGTACCGAACGTCATAGCAGAAAAACATGGGATGACACTTGCAGGAGTAGGCGGATTGCCCATCAGAGATGAGTTAAGGTTGCAGAAGACTCTCGAATAACTATGCGTCTCTGCTTCTAAACATGCGATTCCCAGCGTGTTGCTGCTTCAATTAGGACTATCGATTCGAAGAATGGTAAATCCCGCATGGCAATGATTTGGGCTTTCAAGCCTTTCTTGCTGAAACTATCCAGTGTCCTTTCGACGTTCGACAACGTTGACTGTAAAAGTAGAATCCGACCGTCAGGCATCAAATGATTTGAAGATTGACAGACGAACCTGTCTATGATTCGCCTACCAGTTTTTCCACCAGCCCAAGCGCGTTCCAGCCAGGATTCACCCTCGCTAGTGCTTGTTGGAAGGTAAGGAGCGTTGAAAAGGATTAAGTTGAACGGTTCGCTCATGTTCAATGAATTAAGCAGGTCTCCTTGAATGAATGAGAACTTGTCGATTACACGGTTTAGCTTTGCATTCTCGCGCGCGCAACGAACTGCGTGGGGGTTGATGTCAACAGCGACAACTCTTGAAGCATTCGCTGCAACAACTACGCCCAGGATCCCGCATCCAGCTCCCACATCAAGAACGTGTTTGCCGCTCTCACCCTGAAGATACTCAGCAAAAAGAAACGAATCTTCAGCAGGTTCGTAAACGTGGTCATAAACGTTGAAGACATAGCCTTTGAAGAACACTCGCTTAGCTGAAGAGGACATTTGCCAATTCTCCGAAATCTTCGGGTGTTAACATCCGTACTCGCTCGTCAGAATAGGGAACTTGAGAAGCAATCGTTTCAGCGTCCTGGGCAGTCTTTGCAAGTTTGCTTTGCAGAAAAATATGAACGGCATTCCTCACCTTTCTATTGCGCTGAGTAAACAGGGTTTGCATCAGCCTTGTGAACAGCAGTTCATTCCTCACGGTGAAAGGTTTTGACTTTCTGAGCTCTAATCGAACGATAATGGAGTTTACATCTGGTTGTGGATAGAACATATGTTTTGGTACCTCCTCGAAAAGTTCGCATTTTGCTCGATAATAAGTGAGAACTGTCAGCCACCCGTAGTCTTCGGTTCCAACAGGTGCAACTAGACGGTTTGCAAACTCCTTCTGAAAGATCAAGACCGAAGAGTCAAAACCTCTATCCAGAAGCCACAGAAGCAGACGCGAAGAAATCCGGTATGGTGGAATCGACACCACTTTGTCGAACTGTGGGACATCAGTCCTAAGTACGTTGCCAGCAATTACTCTAACGTTAGGCACGTTTTTGAACTGTTCGAGTAATATTCTTATGAGCCGATTATCTGCTTCGACTGCCAGGACGCTTCTGCACTTGCCTGTCAGAAAACGTGTCAAGAAACCCAGACCTGCACCGATATCCAGTGTCACGTCATCTTGATCGAGGGAAGCATAATCGCTCATGCTCTGAATTATTGAAGGCTCAATCATAAAATTCTGTCCCAGTAGCCTATTCGGAGAGATATGATACCTTCGAAGAAGAAGCTTCGTTCTTTCTAGTAGACTCATGCCATTCGTAAGCAAGTTTGATTGCACTACTGGGTTCTAGTGAAGAGCCTATACTTGCTATCGCCAGACAGCTCTTCCAAGACTCTTTTAGTCACTAACTTGACAGGGTTGGGCAACTCTGTGCGTTTCTGTAAGTCATCATAGCTTTCGAAAGGTCTCTTTTCGCGCTCGTTTATGACTTGCCACATGTACTTCTTGCCTATTCCAGGGATCAATTCCAACGCATGCATTCTCGGTGTTATAGCTCTCGCGCTGTTGAAGAAGTTTATGAACCAGTTTTCGCGGCTAAGCACTGTTCTGGATATGACGGCTGGGAGTTCCATTTTTGCAGCAGCTGTTAGTTCTTCGTACCTTATTCTTCCGATGATATAGGTGATCTCTTCTCTTGGTTCTTTTCCGACGTAGACGCGGTCATGAGGTTTCAACGTCACTCCATCTTTTACCAGCGCTTCCAACAGAGTGAAGAACTCTTCGCCCATAAGCTGAACCAGGGCTCCTGCTCGGTATCCGGCTCTTCCGGTCGGTCGTACTCCGGAACGGCCGTGCGGTAAGAAATCCAAGACGTAGGCGTACTCTTCGTATCGCTTTTCCATCATGACCATAGTCTCTATTCTATGTTCTTATTGCTTTAAAAATGGTTGCTTGGCGAGACCGGGATTATTTGGTTTTTTCGTGTTCAACCAGGAGGTCTACAATAGTTTTCAACGCTGAAGCATCGATGATCTTACGACCACTGGTGAGAAAGACTCTTAACTCGTCAACAGTCTTGGGTAGACAGTTGATTATTTGCACCGCCTCTTCTTCTTCTAAGCCGAATTCTTTTGTAAGCTTCTCCACAAGTTTCGCAGCTACTTTCGGCTCGACTTTGGAGAACTTGGATACATAGTCAAGGGTTCGACGCTGTAATTGATCCAGGTTTTCCTCGCCGAGAGACTCGAGCAACGTCTTGACTTCGGGAAGTGTTTGGTTTTTTTCCCCAACGTTTTCTTTTGGCATCTAATCACCTTTAAACGGCTCTATGTGTTCAGGTCTGACTATAATTTCCTTGACTGCGTTTCCCTGCGGAACGGTCACCACGTAGCTTCGCCCACGCTTTTCAGTCACCGTACCGGTCTTTCCGTGAAAGCGTCTATGAGGCATCCCTTTCTGGATGCTTGGATCTATTCTCACGACGACGCGGTTCCCGGGCTGATATTCTTGGAGCAGTTTGCTCATTCTTATTTTTCCGCGTTCTTTATGCTCTTTCTTCAATAACCGGCGTGTACCTGAACGATAACCCTTTGACCCTCTCATATTCTCACTTGCTAAACTTTCATAATCACGTTTAGAACGTCAAGTTTTACTGGTTTGGCCTTGTTTTCAAGAATCTCTGAAACGTTGGGCGTCGTTCTTCCTTCATCTCCAGTCACGAGCTCCTTGACATAAAGTCCTCCTTGGCAACGTAGCTTCATCTCAAGTTTTCTCGGTGACAGCTTCTTTATGTCCACGTCGTATATGTACCTTTCCCGGGTCAGATCTGCACGTCTGTGAAGTACACGAATGGGCGTCTTCTGAGTGATCACGGAATTCTTCAGCCTATCTCTTAGACGATTTATGTCATTAGCTGCAACTGCCTTCTTGAACTCGACGATCACTCGGTATTCTTTCTGCGTGGACTCGCCTCTCTTCAGTTTTCTTACGGTGTTCTTGTCCGCAAACTTTAGGCCTGAAACTGCAACTTTCCCCCTCCCATAGGCGTTCACCTCTTCTTCGAGTCTCTTAAGTTCCAAGAATCGATGCCTTGGTCTTGTTATTTCCAGTACGAAAGGTCTCCCATGGCCTAACATGCGAGCGTCGATGTCCTCCCTGCCAGATGCATGAAACGATGATTTGACACCTTCAGTTGTATCCATGAAGGGTTTTGCAATAATTTCCTCTACTGACTCGAGGTACATCTTCCCAGTCCAGTTGCATTTTTCGCAACCCCTACCTCGACATTCTGAGCAGAACCACTTTGACTGTGGGATGTTCCTCACGTATTTTCGATATCGACCAGCGACGAACAGAGGGTTGATTTGGAGTTTTACAGACTCTGTGTAGGGGTTGACCAGAACGACCACATCCGGTTTCATGAATTCCACGAGTTTCCCGTTCTCTTCAGCAATTCTTTTGCCTATCAACCTTCCAAACTCGTTCCGCATACTTTCTCCATGATCTGTCGTGAACTCAGCTTTGAATTCATCCTCGCGCTCTTCGACACTAACGGGCAGTTCTGTTCCTACCAAGAAGCTGGCGTATTCGTAGGTTTCAAGCATCGTTAGAGCCTTTCTTACCAAGTTTTCAACGCTGTTGAATCTATCTTCGCACAGAAAACACTGTTTTGAAACGGTTTTCTTCGGTAAGTGCCTTTTCATTTTTTGAAGCAGTTCCTGTGCAGTCTTGGAGAAACCGTTGGTTGCAAGAGTTTTAAGAATCTTGACGCCTTCCTTGTCTGTTACAGAAATTGAATGTGCCTCCAGTGCTAAGATGAGTTTTATTGATCTTCCTCGTTCGTCGTTTTCGATTCCGTGACCTAGCAGGGCGAATTGTCTTCCTAGGCAATGGTCGCATAAAGGATGCTTTTCAATCATCTTTAGCGATTTCTGTAGAATGCTCATAACGTATCCTCAGAATTGGCCTACTATAGATCGAGGGGCATGCCCTTGCCAAGGAAGGGCAACTTCTTTTTTCTCCTTAGAGTTTTAAGCATTCGGCGCATCACGACGTACTGTTTCAGAAGCTCTTTCACTTCCTTCTCGCTTGTCCCCGAACCTTTGGCCACTCGTCTCATTCTTGACGCATTGAACATCTTTGGGTTCTCTTTCTCCTTGGGGGTCATAGACTGGATCATGACTCGCCACTTTTCAAGTCTGTCTTCGGCCGTGTTTAGCATGTCTTCGGGTATATTGTACGACATGCCTGGGAGCATTTTCAATAGCTTTCGGAATGTGCCCATGCCTTTCATTGCTTCAAACTGTTCATACATGTCTGTTAGAGTAAACTTACCGCTGAGAATGGCTTTGGCCTTCTTTTCTGGAACCCTAACCTCTGCTTCGCGGACTTTCTCGAGCAATGTTTCTAAGTCGCCCATGCCTAAGAGTCTTCCAACGAATCGTGAGGGAACGAAGGCCTCTATGTCTTCGACTTTTTCGCCTGTGCCGATGAACTTTATAGGCGCTCCAGTGGCGGCCACTGCAGAAAGCGCTCCGCCTCCTCTTGCAGAGCCGTCGAGTTTTGTCACAAGGATCGAACCTATGGGTGTGGCTTTGTTGAAGGCTTCAGATTGAACCATAGCTTGCTGGCCGATCGTGCCGTCAATTACAAGCATGACTTCGTCTGGTTTGATGTTGTTTTCAAGCGTTTTCATTTCTTTGATGAGTTCCTGCTCTTCCTTGTGGCGGCCTGAAGTGTCGATTATGACTATGTCCTTGTCTGTGAACTGCTTCAGTCCCTCTTTGGCGACCTTCACGGGGTCTTTAGCTTTTGTGTCGCCGTAGATCGGCACGTTTATTCTGTTTGCCAGCTGCTGAAGTTGTGGGTAGGCTCCCGGTCTGAACGTGTCCGCACACACCAGTGCTGGTCTGAGCCCTCTTTTCTGGAAGTATCTGGCCAGTTTTGCGCCGTTCGTCGTCTTTCCTGAACCTTGTATGCCTACGAGCATGATCATTTTTCTTTTTCCCGGTTCAAATCTTATAGGGACGGCTTTGTCTCCGAGGAATCGTGTCAGTTCTTCGTAGACGACTTTTATTATGTGTTCACGCCTCGAAACTCCTGGCGGGACCTTTTCTTTCAGGGCTCGCTCTTCTATTCGTTTCGAAATTTCAAGGACGAGTTTGACGTTGACGTCAGATTGCAGAAGAGCCCTTTGAATGTCACGAACAAGCTCTTTAACCGTAGCCTCGTCTACGACAGAAGCCTTGAAAACTTTCCTCAGCGCATCGTAGAGTGAAGAGCCTAAACGTTCTAAGGCCATGATTTTCTCCTGAGTTAAGAATCGTCTGGTCTTTAAATACATATTCCGTTGTGTGTGTTTGTTTCCAGCAAGTTTTTTACGGTGAGTTGATTTTTCATTGTTGAGGAATCATGGTTTAGTGAGATCAGCATTGTGGAAAAGGGTCGGATCCCTTCAGGTGCGGTCATGCTGTTCGGTTTTCCAGATGTAGGACTGGTCGGCGTTATAGCAGCATCGCATATGATTGAAGAGCTTAATCTGGCCGAAGTGGCTCAGGTGGAGTCAAGATTGCTACCGCCGTTGATTGTGCTTCATGAAGGGCTTCCGCACTCGGCGATAAGGGTTTTTGGAAATCACGATGTCCTGTTGGCCGTTTCTGAGACTCCGGTGCCTGCCGACATGGTCTATCTGGTTGTTGATGCTTTGATTGATTGGGGAAGACAGAAGAAGGTTAGGATGATGATTTCGCTGAGCGGTATACCTGTTCAAGAGAGACAGGATTTGAAGGAACTGAAGGTGTTTGCTGCTTCATCAAGCGTAGAGGTGCTCACGGCTGTTAAAGCCAAGGGTATCGAGGTGTTGATGGAGGGGTACATGGTTGGCCCGCAGGCCGTAATGCTCATGCGGTGTGCTCAAATCGGGCTCCCGGCGACGGCGTTGCTTGCACAGTGTTTTCTTAACTACCCGGATCCAGAAGCTGCTGCTGAGGTTTTGAAGAGCTTGGCGAAGGTGACGGGGATAGGAGTTGACGTTGCAAAGTTGTTGGAGAAGGGCGAGGAGATTCGGCTTAAGGCAAGAGACGTTATGAAGCGGACTCAGGAAGAGATGTCGAAGATGAAGAAGAGTCAAGAGTACGATATTCCGGTGTATGTTTCATGAGGAGAGGGTGATGGTGTCGATTAAGAAGAGACGTTCGGCCGCGGATGATTTTGATGTTTATTTTCGGGATTTGAGGCGTGAGTTTGAAGAATGGGGAGGCAAGCTGTTTGAAAGGCCAAGTTGGAATCAGAAGGCCTCTACGATCGAGCCGCTTCGTGACATGATCGTGGCGCCGACTGAAGTCGTGGTGACGGTCGATCTGCCTTTCACGAGGGAGAACACGCTGCAGGTCAGGGCGCTTGATGAGAACACGATAGAGATTTCGGCCGAGATGAAGAGGAAGATGAGTTTTAGGGAGTTGGGCATAACGCATCACGTGGGGGAATTCCAGAGGTTTCATTTTCAGTCTCGCATTCCGGTGCCGGTGCAGATGAAGAAGATGAAGATCCGCTTCAGGAAAGGAATGCTGGAGGTTCATATTCCTCGCGGGCGCGCGCGTTCAGAAAGTAGAAGTCGAGCTGTGGGGCAAAAGTAACTGCTATCAGCATCGTTCAAGCAGGGCCAGAACGTTGAACTGCGGTTGAGCGTTATTTTATAAGCCTCAGCCCCATGTTGGATTCGTCACAAGTCAGACGGCTCTTCTAGCATCATCGGCTCTGCTCGTATGCTACGCGTTGCGTCGAATTAAATGTTGATGGAAAGTCTTTTAACACGTTGTGACCTAAGCTGTTGAGCGGTTCACTGAGTGAGAAGCTATGCCGGTAGAACGAGGTATCCATATGGCCATTTTCGTCTTGTTGTTGATAGGCTTGTGTTCTCTAGCTGGTTGGGTCAGCTACGCTTATTTGACTGAGCTGATTCTGCAGGTGGCGGCCATAGCATTGAGTTGGGGCACGATTCTCCTGGTTCTCTACGTGGGCTTCAGAGCGCTACACTGGGACTGGTGGACAGAACATTCCTGAAAGAGAATCAGCATAATGAGCGGACCTGCGGTTTAGGGCTGAAAACACGCCAAAAACGCACCTCCCCCCTCCCCGGTCGATTTTTTGGTTTCTGGCACGAAGCCTCGTGTGGGCTGATGGCAGGACTGGACTTACCCAACTGTTGGGCTGAAAACACGCGAACAGTTGATACCCCCCCTCCTAGGTCGGTTTTTGGTTTTCAGCATGGTTTCAATGTTTTTGCTGCATGGACACTCTGCAGTTGACTTGCCCGGTGATTTAATGTTTCGTCCTCAGTTTCCACAAGCAACCTAAAAGAAAAGATGACCCACCATTGCCTCCCTTTTCACACTCCAATTATCGCGTCCGTCAAACGTTTTTATTACGCCCGGCGTTTTCAGCCTTTTTTGCGCGAAACTTCCGGCATCTTGACAGCCTATTCGGAAGGAGCATCTGTATCTTTGAGTTTTCGTCCGGTAGAAGCCGCTATTACGCCGCGCGCGCTTTTTGGGGACTGGTTATCACTGGATGTTTCCTGATGCTGTGAAGGATTTTTCGGGTTTGATGCGCTGTTGGAACTTGTTCAGTGATAGGAGACGGTTTGGGAAGGAGGAGTATATGGCGTATAGAGAGTGGCTGGGCAAGAATGTGGGCGTGTTGAGTATGAGTTGTGGACGAGGTTAGCAGTTATGAGGAAGACGAAGGCAACAAGGTTTGTAGGCTGGGTTACGTATGAGATGAAGGATAAGGAGAGCGAGTGGAAGGGTAACGTGTATGCTGATCAAGTTTGCAGAGTATGCTAATGTTGGAGGGAATAGAACTGGCGGGTTCGGAGTGGTTAGGTTAGCGTTGAAGTCTTGATGTTTTGTTTTGCAGTGTGTCGTGTTTCGCTTTTCTGTGAAAATCTTACGTATGCGTTTTTTGTAAAAGTGAAACTGTTTCGTTGAGAACGAGGAGTTTGACATTGCCGAAGTTTGAGAGGATTTATCGTGAGCTGCTCCTCTGAGAAGGATGGGGTTCAACTGAAGAAGTCTTTCGGGAATCTGTTAGCTTCCTAGATCCATGTTCGTTTTGTTTCTTTTATTGTGTCGTAGTGTGGGTCGTCTGTGAGTATGCGTGCTTGGTTGGTTATGGCTGTTGCGGCTATGATGCAGTCGCCCATGGGGATGTTTTTGTGCTGGCATTTGATTAGGCCGGCCTGTTTGGCGATGGTTGGGGTCAAGTTTTGGATTTGTAGTCCGCTTTCCATGAGCGCATGATAGCGAGTCTCTGCTAGTTCTTTTCCTCTTTTTTCGCAGGTTATTTGGATGACTTCAGAGATGACGATGGTAGGCAATATTCCTTCGTTTCTGCTTGTCAGTTCTCTCAGTCTTCTTGCTGTTTTCTGCTTTGTCTGTACCTGATCGGAGTAGAAGTGTTCAGTGAGGAATCTTGTGTCCAAGACTTCTTTCAAGCCTAGTATTCCTCGCGGAGTTTGTCTATGTGCTTCTTGATTTCTTCTACTTTGCCGTATTTTGCGTCTACGCCTGCCATGTCTTCAAGTCTGGGGATTGGTTTGAAAAATACTCCTTGATCCGTGGCTTCTACGAGCAGCTGATCACCTTCTTTTATGTTCAGTTTTTGTCTGATTTCTGCGGGAATAGTGGTTTGGCCTCTTCGGGTTACTTTCACTACGTTCTGCACCCAGAGTCACTCTCATATAATAAACGAATGTACTACTGTGTAAAGCTTTCCTATTTGAATATTAAGATAGGATTTGCGTTTGTGTTCTGGACAGTTCGGGGTGGCAGCTGCAAAGAGTTTTAAGTCTTCTAGAAACTAAATGAAACAACAGAAGCCCGAATAGAGAGAAAACCTGTTGATAGGGTAAATGGAAGAAAACATCAAAGTCCAAGCTGTAAACTCAAATAACGTTTTTGATAGACTTAGGCTATGTTGGGGACATCTTGAGAATTGGGAACATCTGGAAATCGTGCAAGAAAGTAGAAAATGGTTAGAGAAAGCTAGCAGGTTATTCGCACCAACAACTTTCATCGCATACATGAATGAAACTCCCACAGGCATGATAGAATTCATTCCGCAGAAGCTAATGAAGAAAAGTGGGTTGTGCCCCTGTAGGGCGGATCCAGAGAAAAGGAAGATAAGTCGATATATTCTCGGAAAGGAGTTTGAAGATTTTTTATTCATATCCTGTTTATGGGTGGATAAGGATCGGCAAGGTAAGGGTGTTGGAAAGACTCTTTTGGACCACTTTCTTAAGAGCGAGATATTCAAGAATTCAGATGGTGCACTAGTCTACGTTTCAGAAAGAGACACAAGATGGGACAAACACATTCATTGGCCTGCAGGACCTAAAGAGTTCT
>Ga0315289_10000540_pt1 | contig 58129 bp, 43 predicted proteins | sample YL17G11_40_MG_FD_203452 | JGI IMG/M metagenome (GOLD analysis project Ga0315289, IMG submission 203452) | Sediment microbial communities from Yellowstone Lake, YNP, Wyoming, USA - YL17G11_40 | ecosystem: Environmental > Aquatic > Freshwater > Lake > Sediment | place: USA: Wyoming | collected... | reverse complement strand
CCCCCTTTTATCGACCTCGGGGCACACGTAAAATCGCCGCGCCGATGGGTCGCCCCCTCCCGACCACTTGCCCGCCGGCCACCGCCCGCCGCCGGGCCATGCTGGTGCGGACCTCCCTGCCCCTCCTCCTCCTGCTCCTCCTTTCTGCACCACCGCCCGCCACCGCCTGCCGCCCCCGGTCGGGCGTGGCCGTCCACCACACCGGCCGCGCCCTGGGCGCGGTGGCCTCGCCGACCGACCCCGACCTGGTCGGCACGCCCTGGGCCGGCCCGCCGCCGGGCGTGGCGGAGCGGGCCTCCTCGGTCCGCCCCCAGGGCTACGCCTCCCTGCTGGCACTGGCCGCCGAGGGGACGGCTCACCCCATGCTCTACCACGGCGGCGGCGTGCTCGCCCACCCCATCACCGTCTACTACCTCTGGTACGGCGGGTGGGGCGGGCCGGACGCCAACGCGGCGGCGTCGGCCACCGTGGAGCACTTCACCACCCACCTGGGCGGGTCGCCCTGGTACGGGCTGACGGGCGGGTACGTGGATGCCAAGGGGCGGCGGCCGTCGACGGTCGTGCGGTACGGCGGGGCCGCGTACGATGCATACTCCCGGGGGAAGGCTCTCTCCGACGACGCCATCGCGGCGGCCGTCGTCGACGCCATCCGCCGGGGCGACCTGCCGGACGACCCGGAGGGCGTCTACCTGGTGCTGGGCTCCGCGGACGTGGACGCGACGTCCGGCTTTTGCCGGGCCTACTGCGGCTTCCACAAGGTCTTCACCGTGCCGCCGCCGCCGCCGCCGCCCCAGCAGGCGGCGCCCGGCTGGAGTGGTGGGGGCAATGGGACGGCGACGCCGCCCACCCCCACCCCCACCCGCCCGCCTGCCGCCTCCCACCGCTTTTATGGCTACATCGGCGACCCCGCCCGGTGCGGCGAGCTGTGCCGCATGCAGGCGAGCGGGCCCAACGGGCCGGGGCCGGCGGACGCGATGGTCTCCATCATCGCGCACGAGCTGGCCGAAACGGTCACCGACCCGTACGCGGACGCCTGGTTTGATGCAAAAGGGCTGGAAGGCCCAGATAAGTGCCTGTGGCTGTTTGGGGAGGGCGCGGGGCGGACGTACGCCGCCCCCAACGGCGCCAAAGCCAACATGGTCCTGGGCGGCCGGCACTACCTGGTCCAGGCCAACTGGGCGGTGTCGGGCGGGGTCGGGCGGTGCGTCATTGATTTGAATTGATGGGGGGATGTTTGGTTTGCTGCTCCATGAGTGCAGTGCGCACGGCGGCAGTTCAATTTTTGGTGCGTGCGAGAGAGAGAGAGGCGCGCGCCCTGGGTGCGCGAGAGAATGGAGCGCGTGAAATGAAAATGCCAAGGTTCAGTTTCCCTACCCCTGTGGCGCCCGCACTCGCCCTTCCGCACCGCACACACGGACGCCACGCTCCCACCATGGGTCGCTCAGGAATATACCCTGTCCTCCTGGCATGCGTGCTAGCCCTGGGAGCCTCGACCCAGGCCGTGCACGGCGCCGTCGTCGAAACACCACCTGTCGCCGCGCCGCCGCATGCCCTGCCCCCCCTCCTCGCCACGGGCCCGACCGCGGCCTTGATGCCCGACGAACAGGCGGGCGTGTCAAACCGTCAACTGGACATCCGCCTGGAAGCGATCCGGACCCGGAAGGCCGGTATGAATGAGACGCAGGCAGGCACGACCGCGCAGCAGCTGCCACCCGGCGCCGACCCGCCTGCTGCCTCGGACGCCGCGGCCGCCGCCCTGCAAGCCGCCGCCGACGCGCGGGCCACCCTGACCACCCTGGTCGGCTCCGACCGGGCGGCCGCCCTGCTGGAGGCGGTGCGGCGGGGCGAGGGGAGTGGGCTGGCAGCCCCCTCGCCCGCGGACGACGACGATGACACCTCCGGCTCGCCTGCCGACCCGGTGACCGCCCTGTCCAAAGCTACCGCGGCCGCCCTGCGCTCGTTCGCTGGCGGGGGGGGTGGGGGTGGCGCCGGCGCTGGCGCTGGCGCCGCCCTGGCCCTGCCCGCCCCGGCCGACCTTTTCGGCGCCCGGGCCGGCAGCTTCATTGCCGCGGCGGCGGAGGCGGCGGGCGGCGGTGGCGGCGGCGGCGGTGGCGCCCCCGCCCTGCCGGCCGTCGACCCGCGGGCGGTGGCCACGGCGGCGGCAGCGGTGGGCACGACTGCCGCGGGCGTGGCTGGTTTGGCGGCGGCGGCGAGGGGGCGGGGCCCAGCAGGGCAGCAGCCAGCCCAAGCCCTTCCCCCTGCTGGTGGTGGTGGTGGCGGCTTCCTGCCCGCGCCAGGCGGCCAGCAACGGCAGGCCCCGCCCGGCACCACCGACTGGGCGGCCGCCGTGGGGCGCGACGTCGGCGTGGCCGCCCGGGCAGCGGCCGCGGCCGCGGCCGGCGGCACGGGCGGCGGCGGCGGCGCCGGCTTCCTCCCCTCCATCCCTGCCCCGCCCCTCCGCCTGCCGGGGGGCGGTGCCGCCTTCAGCCCGGACCCGGACCCGGCCTCCTCCGACGTGCTGGCCGGACAGGCGGGGCGGGCGGCGGCGGCGGCGGTGCGGGCGGCGCTGGGGAGTGGGGGGTTGTGAGGGGCGGGAGGCGGGCGTGTTTTTTAGAGAGCTATTTATAACACACACACACATTTCAGACCGCCTCCGGCGCCACCTCCGCCGCCGCCACTTCCACCCATCCCGCCTCGCTCACCAGGCCCACCACCGCGGCCGCCCGGCGCGAGTCCAGGCGCGTCGCGCTTAAGGCAGCCGCCCGGGGCAGCGGCACGGCACCCCCACCACCACCAGCACCAGCCGCCGCCGCCAACCTCAACAGGGCGGCCTTGGCGGCCAGGTATTGGGACGGCAGGACGCGGGCGCCCGCGCACAGGCGGCGCTCCTGGCGGGACAGCAGGCCGACGCCTGGCAAACCCGTTATGTCCAGGCCGGCCCCCGTGCGGGCGCGCCAGGCCGCGAGCGCGGACGCCGCCGAGCCCCGGCCTTCCAGGGGGAGGCCGGCCGCAGCGGAGGCCGAGGCGGTCGCGACCGCGGCCGCCGCGCCGCCCAGCGGGCCGGCAGCTGAGGGAGAGGCCGCCGCGGCGGACGCGGCGGCAAATGCAGCCGCCCGGGCCGCAGCCCGTGGGGGCAGGAGGGGCGGGGCGCCCGGCGGGCGAGGGGCCGGGTGCGCAGCCGCGGCCAGGGCGGCCAGGGCGGCCGCCGAGCCAGCGGCCGCGGCCGCCGCGGCTGCGGCCGCCGCCGCGCCCGCCGCCGCGGCCACCCCACGCCCCGCGGCGGGGTGGTGGTGGGAAGAGGGGGACGTGGGCGCACCCGTTGGCGGCGGGACGCCCAGCGGAGCAGCGGGCGCACCCCCCACACCCGCACCCGCACCCCCCCCGCCTTTCACCCGCCGCGCCCGGTCGAGAAACAGGTCGACCTCCGCCAGGGAGCGCGCCCCGGCCAGGCGGGCCGCCCGCAGCTCCGCCAGCCGCGCCCGCAGGCGCCGCTCATGCAGGAGCCCGGCCCCCAGGCCCGCCGCGTCGGCCGGGTGGAGGAGGCGCCCCAGCGCGGCCGCCCGGGCGGCCGCCTCGCGCTCGGCGGGCGGGCGCCGCCGCTCCTCGGCCGCGGCACGGCGGGCGAGGCCGTTGGGGCCGGCCAGGCCGCGGGACACCACGAACGCGCGGCGGGCCCGCCGGGCGCGCAGGCGGGCCGCGTACACCGCCACCAGGCCCAGCTTGGCCGCCGTGTCGGCGGGCGTGTCGTCGGCTTCGGGGCCGCCCCCGCCGCCCCCACCCCCCCCGCCACCTCCGCCGCCCACCCCGCCGCTGCCCACAAACTCGAGGTCGGCCAGCAACGCCTCCGCCGCCGCATCGAATTCGGGTTCGAACTCGCCCCGCCTGGCGTGGAAGCCAGCCGGGTCGGCGGCAGCGGCGGCGGCGGCGGCGGCGGCGGCCGGGGTGGGGGGCGGGCCGTGCGGGGTGCCGCCCCCGGCGCTGGCCCCCGCCCCCGCGCCGCCGCCCCCGCCCCCGCCCCCACCGCTCCCGCCCGGCCGCCCCTTGCGCTTGGCCTTGGCCCGCGGGCGGGCGGGGGGCGCCGCCGCCGTGGCCGCAGCGCCGCCGCCACCCGACGCGGCCGGGGCTGGCAGGTCTGGCACCGCCGCCTCGGCGACCGGCCCCCCCGCACTGCCCGGCCCGGCCGACACGTCGTGCGCGGCAGCAGCAGCAGCAGCAGGCTCCTCCAGCGCGCCTCCCCCAGCCGCCCCTCCCGCCCCACCGCCGGTGGTGGCGACGACGACCGCCCCGCCAAAGGCGGCCGCCATGCGGGCCCGCCGCCGGGCGCCCGCCGCGGCGTCCGCGTCCAGGCCCGCCATGGATGGCACTGGCACGGGTGGCGCCCACCCGCCCCCGCCCCGCCCGTCGGGGCCTGCGGCCAGGTAGACGCCCGCGTAGTGCTCCGCGCATTCCGCCGCGCTTTTGTCGCCGCCCACGTGCCCCGCCACCGCGCCCCAGGCGCCCAGGCCGTGCGCGGAGATTGCCTCCAGCAACAGCAGCTCCTCGTCCGCGCCCCATGCCGGGTCGTAAATGGGGAAGGACAGGTCGTCCACCACTCGGTAGGGGTGGCCCGGCCGGTGCGGGTGGGTGGCCGCCCCCACCGCGAAGCAGTCGACGCACAGGTCGTAGTCCGGGCAGGCCGCGCACCGGATGCGGGCGCACCAGGATACGTCCTTGGCGCAGTAGGCGCAGTGGTAGAGGGCGCTGTGTGAAAGAGAGTGAGGGATGGGGTTGAGGAGGAGGCACGGTCGATCGAGCGGAGAGGGAAAGCTGGCTTTCTCACTCTAAGTGTGCCCCCTCCACACACAATTCCTCTCGCTCGCTCACCGCTTCGCCGGGTCCTCCCCCCGGTAGGACGGGTTGAGCAGGTTGGCGGGCCCGTTGCCCCGGCGGCGCTTGGCCCTGAGTGAATTGTTGAGGGGGACGAGTGTGAGTTTTTTTTTTTTTTTTTTTCTCGCACAGGCGCAGGCACCGCGACCCTGTCACCGCCATCACGTCTCGTCGGAGCAAATGCACGCAGCAACTCACCTACCCAGCACCAGGTCGGGGCCGACGTCGCCCAGCTGCATGGTGTGATGGTGTGTGCGTGCTAGGAAAAACGAAGAAGGGATTGAGCGCAGTAGCCCGGACGGCGGTTTCTTTCTTCTCTCTCAGAGGGGCGGGTCTGTGCCTGCTCGCCCGGTGTGTGCGTGGATGGAGTGGCGCGTCTAGTTTGTGCCTCGTGCGCGAGCGGGGGTCGTCTTTTGCGCCGCCCTCTCGAGCTCGACTGTTAGCGAGAGCGAGAATTGCGACTCTACCTGTGCTCAAGACCATTCTCGCGGGGTTGCGTCGCTCTTGTTGTTTTGGCGGGCGCGACAACCCGCACACATCGCCAGGTGTGTGGAGGCGAGGACGCAACCTCCTCTCGCACGCGCACACGTACACACACACACACGCACGCACGCACGCACGATGCAGGCTGCCGCCCCCCGGGCGCCACGCGGCTTTCGCCCAGCTTCATCTCACATCGGCCGGCCGGCGGCCGCGCCTCGGTCCCCGCTCGTCCCTTCCGCCGCCCCGCCCCGGGTCGATGGGGCCGCCTCCACCAAGCCCTTGACGGAAGCCGACCTGACGGCTTACCTTGCGACAGGATGCAAACCGCGGGAGGCGTGGAGGTAAGGAGAGAGAGAGAGAGGGGCGGAAAGTGCGCGCTCGTGTGGCCAGAAAAGAAACACGGCTGGCACGTGCGTTCTCTCCGGGCTCGCGCGACTGACGACCTCTCCTCCCCACTCTCCCTCACACAGGTTCGGCACCGAGCACGAGAAGCTGGGCTACTACCTGGACACAAAGGGGCGGCTATCGGTGATTTTCTTTCGATGGCGGTGGGGAGAGAGAGAGCGCATGCACTCGACCGCCCGGCATGCACTCGACCGCCCGGGCTCCCCCTTCTCTTCCTCTCATTCCCAAACCTCCTCCTCATGGTTTCCTTTTCCAGTTTGACACCATCGCCACCATCATCACCCGCCTCTGCGCCCAGTACGGGTGGGACCCCGTCATGGAGGGGGACGCCCCCATCGGCGCCACCCGGGGCGCGGCCTCCCTGTCCATCGAGCCGGGCGGCCAGTTTGAGTTGAGCGGCGCGCCCCTCGCCTCGCTGCACGAGACGGACGCCGAGACGCGCACCCACCTGGCCGAGGTGCGGGCCGTCACCGCCGACCTCAACCTGGCCTTCCTCTCCCTGGGCTTCGACCCGGCCTGGACCAATGAGGCCGTCCCCGCAATGCCCAAGGCCCGGTACCGCATCATGGCGGCCTACATGCCCACCGTGGGGACGCTGGGCCGGGACATGATGTTCCGGTCGGCCACCATCCAGGTCAACCTCGACTTCAGCTCGGAGGCCGACATGGTGGCCAAGTTCCGGGCGGGCCTGGGGCTGCAGCCCATCGCGACCGCCCTGTTCGCCAACTCCCCCTTTCGGGAGCGGGCGGCGAGCGGGTTCAAGTCCTGGCGGTCGCACGTTTGGGAGGACACGGACGGCGACCGGACCGGCATCCTGCCCTGGGCCTGGGACGCCTCGTTCGGGTTCGGCGCCTACGCGCGCTACGCCGCGGACGTGCCCATGTACTTTGTGTACGGCAAGGACAAGGCCAGCGGGGCCGGCACGTACGTGGACGCGACGGGCGGCCGCTTCACGTTCCGGGATTTCATGGCAGGCAAGGCCCTGCCTGGTGGGGCTGCGGCGGCGGCCGCGGCCCTGTCCCGCCCCGCCACGCTGGCCGACTGGGAGACCCACCTGACCACCATCTTCCCGGAGGTCCGGCTGAAGCGGTACCTGGAGATGCGGGGCGCGGACGGCGGGCCGGCGGAGGCCATCGCCGCCCTGCCCGCCCTGTGGGTGGGGCTGATGTACGACGATGCGGCCCTCGGGTCGGCCCTCGACCTGGTCGGGCGGTGGAGCCTGGGCGACCACGAGCGCCTGCGCGTGGACGTGCCCCGCCTGGGGCTAGCCGCCCCCGCCCCGCCCTCGTTCGGGGCCAACAAGACGGTGGGCGACGTGGCCAAGGTCATGGTCGACCTGTCCCGGGCTGGGCTGGTCGGCCGGGGCCTAGGCGAGGAGCGCTACCTCGACCCGCTCGCCGGCTTTGCATCGTCCGGCGCCTCCGCGGCGGACCGCCTGCTGGCCCTGTATGAGGGCGAGTGGGGAGGCAAGGTGGACCCCGTGTACTCGCCCGACTTTTCGTACTGAACAAAAGCACTGACAATGAGAGAGAGAGAAAGAGGGGTGGGGAGGGGGTGGGGAGGGCGGGGTGGGGAGGGTGGGGGGCTGGGTGGAAGCAAAAAACGAAACACTCCATTCTGGATTTCAGCCCTTTCTTGTGCCTTTCCCTCTCACAACCGCGCCGTCGCCCCGCCCGGCGCGCCCGGCAGCTGGGGCACGATCCCCAGGTCCACCAGCGCGGCCGCCATGTCCACCGCCGTCGCTTTCAGCGGGAGGTAGGAGGTCAGGCCCAGGTCGGACGCGGCTGGGCCGACGTCAAAGTGGGGCACCTTGTCCGGCGCGCTCAGGGCGATGAGCGGGTAGTGCGCGGCGCCCGGCACGCCCAGGCGCCAGGCCAGCCACAGGATCCAGGCCGGCATCGCAAAGAGCGGGAGCCTGTTTGGGAATGAAGAGGGGAGGAGAGGTGGCGAGTGTGAGAAAGGTTTGAAAAGAGCAGAGGAAAGCTCTCTCACCCCCCCTCACCTCCCATCTCTCATCACATATGCATTCCCCGATCCACGCTCACTTGTACATGCCGAACTCCGGCTTCAACTGGCTGGCGTAGGCCAGCAGGGTCGTCTCCGCCCCACACACGATGTACCGCCCCGAGGCCGAGGGAATGAGGGCGGCGAGCGTGTGGGCGGCCGCACAGTCCTCGACGTCCACGATGCCCAGGCCGACAGGCGCGGTGGCCGGGAACATGGCGCCAGTCATGATGCGGCGGGCCAGGCCGACGACCTCGCACTTGACGTTGCCGGGTGGCGGGCCTAGGATTACGGGCGGCACGATGGTGGCAAGAGCCCACCGGCCCTTGGCGGCCTTGGCCGCGGCCCAGGCGGCCTGCTCCGCGAGCGTCTTCGCGCGGTGGTAGGGGAGGAAGGTCTCTGTGGCGGCCTCATTCCAGTCGGACGCCGAAAATACGTGGCCCCGCCCCTTTTCCCAGGCGTCCGAGAAGACGGCGGCAACGGAGGAGGTGACCACGACCTTCTTGACGGTGCCCGCCCGGGTCGCCGCGCCCAGGACGGCCTCCGTCCCCTTGACCGCCGGGTCCAGCAACAGCTCCCGCTCCCTGCCGGGCGGCGGGCTCATGATGACGGGCGAGGCCGTGTGGATGACGGCCGTGCAGCCGGCCAGGGGGGCGTCAAAGGCATCCGGGTCGGTCAGGTCGGCCTGTGATGATGGTGGCGATGGCCGTGAAACGCGGGCTGTGCAAGGCGGCCGTGTGTGTGGGCGGGGCGAGCACAAAAAAAGATGGAGGAGAGGCGCGCTCCCTCTGCGCGCACCCTTGCAATTGGGCCCCCTCCTTTCCCTCCCTCACACCTTGAACAGCTTCAACCGCTCGCCCGCCCCGGGCATGTCCCACAGGTGGGCCACCTTCCCCGTGATGGCCGGGTCCCGCACCGTGCCGTGCACGGTGTGGCCGGCCGCCAGCAAGCGGCGCACAATCGTCCCCGCGAGGTAGCCCGACGCGCCCGTCACCGCGACGGTCTGGCGGGGCAGGGCCGTCTCGGCCGGGAAAAGGGGCTTGCGCAGGTGGGAGGAGTCGGCCATGGTTTGGGTGTGGTTGTGCGCGCGTGGTGTGTGTGTGTGTGTGTGTGTGAAGGCGTAGTGTGTTCTCACTTTTCCATCCATTCTCTCTCTCTTCTCTCCTCTCCAACCATCTCCACCTCTTTGCACCAACAACCACCCTCTTCAGAAGTAGGGGTCCCCGAACAAGATGTGCGCGCTCGGCACGCCCTCCGCCTCCAGGCGCCGCATGATGGCCAGGGCGACCGGGCGGGGGCAGCCCCCGACGAGGACCGTGACGCCGCCCACGCCCACGCCCGCCGGGGCCAGCGCGCGCAGGGCGCCGGGCAGGTCGCCGCCGCCAGACCCGAAAATGGCTGAGAAGAGGGCGGCCTCCAGGCCGAGGTCGCCGCAGCCGGGCGGCAGGGCCGTGGCGCGCAGGTCCACCCCCCACCCCCGCCACAGGTCGTACCAGACCAGGTAGGGCGCGCCGCCCGGCCCGCCCCGCCCGGCGGCCAGGACGGCGCCTACCCGCCCGGCCGACGCGGCCGCCTGCACAGGGTTCCACTCCAGGGTCGCGCGGAGGGCGGCGGCGCCGGCGGCGCCCACGCCGATGACGAGCAGGGGCCGCCCCGCCTCCAGGGCGGACGCTAAGGCGGGCTTCGCGCCGTCCTCGTCAGAGAACATGGGCGCCCAGCCGGCCCCCTGGACGGTGCTGACCTCCAGCTCCGCCCCCGGCGCGAGGCGGCCGAGCGCCGAGCAAAAGGCGTCCCCGCCGCCGCTGCCACCCCCTTCCTCCCGGTCCACCATGACCTCGATGATGGAGGCCGCGAGCGAGGCAGACTCGCGCAGGGCCTCGTACGGCGAGGACGCGAGCACCAGGCGGCGGGACGGTGAGGTGGTCGGCGGGTCCCCCGCACCACGCCCACCCTCGCCCTCGTCCTCGTCCGCCACCAAAAACCGCACGCCGACCTGTTGCCCGGGTGCCTTGTACCCGTCGATCCAGCGCCGCCCCGCGGACTTGGACCGCAGCGACGCCCGCACGCTGCCGGACAGGAGGGGGACGTCATCCGCGACCGACAGGCGCAGCGTGCGGAAGGCGGAGTCGCCGGACTCGGCGCGGTTTTCGATCACACACGCCCGCGCCCAGGCGAGGAGGGAGGCGTCGCTCTCACTGCTGGCGGCGGCGGGCGGGGGCGCGAGCCGGGCAGCCATCCTCGCGCCTCCTTGCGGCCGCGGCGCGGCCGGCCGCAGCCGCCCGACCGAGGCAAGGCCTGAGATTGCCATGGTCTATGCGCGTGGGGGTGCGATGTGGGCGCGCGCGGGGGCGGGGGCGAGGGTGATGGCGACGCGCGCCGAACGCCGATTTGACTGGGGGCGAGTGTGGGGCTTTCTCTTCTGTGGGGCCTCTCAAAACCTTCTCCTCATGTGTGCCCGCGCGCAAGTGCAGTAAAATCAATTCATCAACATCCCTTCCCCTCTCTCTAATCTCGATCATCATCATTATTCGACTCCGTGCATTCATCTCACATCTGTCACGTGCAGAGCACCTCCTCGTCTATACGAGCGCTCCCTTCGGACGCCATGACGGCGCGCTTTTTTCACTGCCCCCTGAAAGTCAATGGCTCTGCTGGCGATCCAGGTACCGCCGGTACCGGGCCACATCAGACGCGAGGCGGGCGTGCGCCGCCGCATCAAAGCCGTGCGCGGCCACGCCCGCCCGCACCGCCCCCGCCGCCACGTGCTTCTCCACCTCGCCCGGATCCAGCGGGCGCCTGGAATACATGAACCAGCCGTACGCGCCCGCCGTCAGCAGCTGGCCTGTCAGGTACGTCCACGGCTCCGTCGCGTCCCAGCCCCAGTGCGGGTGGCCCCAGGTCAGGTAGGCGTACACGCCGATCTGGCCCGAGAAGGCGGCCAGCCCGGCCCAGAGCACGGTCCGCGACCGGGTGGCCGCGGCCGCGTCGATCGCCTTGCGCTGCGCGTCCAGCGGGGCGAGGGCGGCCTCCAGGGTCGCCAGGCGGGACCGGACCTCCAGGTCCGTGTCGGGCAGGGCCCGCAGGACCAGGTCCGCGACCTCGGACGGCCTCAGAAAAACGGTCCCCTGGAACCTCAGGAGCAGGCCCGCGTTGTGCGCGGCTTCCAGGGCCGCGCTCGCGCCCTCGTCCGTGGCCGCCACCCCGCACGCTTTGGCCAGGGCCAGCGCCTCCCTGTACGGCATGGACAGCCGGGTCTCAGATTCAAACTCGAGGGTCTCCCGGAAGTGGACCAGGGAGGCATGCTGGTTGGAAGGGAAGATGGGAGAGAGATGAATGGCGGGAACGGGAGGATGGCGGCGCGCGCGCGCTCCCCCCCTGGGCGCCCCTCACTCGCACTCACGTGCAACACATCCCGGGCCGTCTGCACGGCGGCCGGGATGCCAATGTCCGAGGCCGTCACTTCCCGGGCGTGGCCCGATATGGGAGAGGTTGAGGTCGGGCCATCTGCTGCCGTTTCGCGCCCTGCAGTACCGGGCATCGCCGCCGTGGGCGACGCTCCACTCCCAGCGGCCGGCAACGCGGCAAAGCCCCGGCCTGGTGGGAAGGTCCAAAGCCAGGCGGCGTTGGGAGCACGGGCAGTGGTGGCAGCGCCGCCGGCGCTGCCGCAACCACCGCGCCCGCTCGTGCTGGCCAGGCCCGCCGCCCGGGCCAGCATGCGAGGGGCGGCCCGGCGCATATGACGAACGAGCTGATGCGCGGACGGCTGCGTTGGAGATGCAGCCGGCGGCAGAAGAAATGTGTGAGTGGAGAGAAGGGGTGCGCCGGCCGGACTGCCCTCACTTCCCTTGTTGGACTCGCAACACGTCACTTTTTTCCTCTTCACCATGTCGCCCAAGGTGCGTTTCCGTCCTGGCATGGCTTCCGTGCCTGTGTGTGTGTGTGTGTGTGTGTGTGTGTGTGTGTGTATGCGTGTGTGTATGCGACCCGAGGCCATCGCTCTCTGCCCGCGGCGTGCCCCTCCTTCGCGCCACCTGCAGCGCGACCGTTTGGGGCATCGCCCCCCCTCTCTCCCCCGCTAGCCTCACCTTTTTTAATAGCCCCGCCCCACCTCACCCACTCACTCCACCTCCGCCCCCCCGTCATCGCGTGATAATCGGATCGAGCGTGGCTGAGTGGGTGGCCGGGGCCGGCTGAAGCTGGCACCGGTCCGTGCGGGGCGTGAAAGAATGGCACCAGATAAAAAAAAAAAACGTGCGCGCCATCGACCCCGCCGCGCCACATGCATGCGCCGTCTTCCTACCCTTCACGCCTTGGGGTCTACCCAGCACCATCGCGGAGGACTTTGTGTATCTCATTTATAGACCCTGGGGAGAAAAAGTGGGGGAATGGGTGCCTGGCAGGGTGCCTGCCCGCGTCCTCCTTGGACGGGCCGCCCCGCGCTAACCCCCCCCCCCCCCCCCCAAAAAAAAACTCACCCCCGCCCCGTCACCCACCCACCCACTCTCTCATCATCCCAACCAGACCACCCTCGCCCTCACGGCCGCCCTCGTCCTGGCCGCCGCCACCGCCCCCGCCCCTACCTCCGCCAACTTCTGGTCGGAATTGCAGGAGCTGGACAACAAGAAGGCGGCCATCGACGCCCGGATCGAGGAGACGCTGAGCTCGCTAAAAAACAACACGCTCACCACGGTCGAGCACGCGCTGGACAAGGCCGAGGCCAAGGTTTCGGCCGACAAGGAGTCCATGGCCACCAACCTGATGGTCAAGCTCGCCAACCTGACGGCTATGAAGGCGACCATGGAGGACGGCGCGGCCGCCCTGAAGGTGGGCGGGGACGCCAAGTTCTGGAAGCTCATGAACAAGACGGAGGGCCTGGAGGCCGCTAAAAAGGGCGCCCTGGCCGCCATCACCAACAAGACTATGGCCCACATGGACGTGAACGGCGAGGCGATGGCCGCCCTGAAGCTGGAGCGGGAAAAGGCGAGCGATGAGCGCAAGGAGGAGATGGACAAATCAATGGGCGAGATGGCCAAGGAGGCCGGCGAAAAAGCCCAGGTCGCCGCGGAAAAGCTCGCCAACTTGACCACCCTGGTCGGCGATGGTCTGGATATGAAGGCGGCGGCGGCGTCAGCCAAACTGAATGCCAGCGCGGCGGCGGCGGAGGAGAAGGTGGCGGCCTTTGATGGGTGGAAGGACAAGATGCTCAACGTCTCCTCCGCCAAGCACGCCGCCCTGGAGGACAAGCTGAACTCGACGCTGGCCATGAAGGACGAAACCCAAAAGGCTCAGGCTGAGGCGATGGAGGCCAAAGCCAAGGCGTTGACGGACGGGCTGATGGACCTGGAAAAGGCAAAGGACGGGTCGCAGGTGCGGGTGGTGGAGGGCGACGCGGCCGCCGCCGACAAGGCGGCCTACGATGCGGGCGCCCTGGCCACCAAGATCGCCAATGTGACGTCAGCGGTTGAGGGTAAACTCCAGGCGGCGGGCGAGGGGGTGGAGGCCATGAAGCAGGGGCGGGCAGTGGCGATGAAGGTATGAGTGAAGGAAGAAGAGAGGGGCGGGATGGCGAGAGAGGGCGGCCTCTCTCCTCCCTTCTCTCAAACCCACCCACCCCTTCCCTCCCCCACAAATCCCTTCAGGACAAGGTCAACGCGACCATGGCGTCCGTGGACGCCAAATTTGAGGCCCTGGAGATCATGAAGGAGTCTGCCTTTAACGCGACAAAGGCCGCAAAAGCCACTGGCGGCTCTTTCGGCAAGACCGACCTGGGCGCCGTCTCCTCCCTGAAGCTTCCCACCGTGCGCAAGAGCATCCCGGGCGTCGGCAACGCCTTCTTCGGCAACCCGGCCCAGCCCCAGGCGGCCGACGACGCCGCCGCCCCGACCTCGGGGTCGGGCGTCTCGGCGGGTGTCGGCTCCGCCGGCCCGCCCGCCGCGACGGCGGCCTTCCAGGTCGAGCTGCCCAAGGCCACCACCGCCGACTGGACGCCGGCCAAGCAGACCGCCTACACGGACGCGGTGGCGGCCTGGGCGCGTGTGCCGGCGGAGGCGGTCACCATCCAGGCGGTCTCCTCAGAGGGCGGCGTGGTCGACACCGCTGTCGACTTTGCAGACGCGGCGTCCGCCGCCGGTTTCGCCCGCCGCCTGGCGGCCGATGGCGCGGGCTTGGCGGCCGCCACCACGGCCGCCGGCCTGGGCGGGGCCGTGCCGACGGACGTCAAGGTGGCGGGCGCGGACGCGGCGCCCGCCGCGACGGGCGCGGGCGCGGCTGCCGGTGGTGCTGGGGCGGGCAAGAGCGCGGGCTTGTCTGCCGGCGCCATCGCCGGCATCACGGTCGGGTCCGCCGCGGGCGCGGCTTTGCTGGCTGCCGCCGTCGGCGCGGGCGTGGCGGTTAGCCGCAAGCGCCGGGGCGCGGGCGGGACGCCCCTGACAAACGCGTGAGAAAGCGAGGAGGGGACGGATGGAGAGCGAGAGGGTGAGTTTGATGATAAGAGGAGGACACGGCGACAACGGCAATAACGCCGGGTGGCCCTATACACACTACCCCCGGTGCGTATGTGTGCTCGTGTGCGTGTGGAGATACAGAGAGAGAGATGGAGATGGTTGGTTGGAGTTGTCTCCTCGACCACTCTGGAGGCCAGTGAGCAAAAAAAAAAGGTTGCCAACACCCCATTCACGCGCGCCCCTGGGCGCGCGTCGCACACACACACACACGCACGCACCTGCCACCCCACTCCCACTCTCGCTCACCCGCGCCGCCTGGTGGGCGACCGGCGGGCACCTCCCGCCCCGTTGGCCCCCGCCACCGTCGGCGCAGCAGCAGGGTGTGGCGCACCCCTGTCCATCCCCGCCAGCACGCCCACCGCCGTCCGCAGCTGGACGCAATTGACAAACTGTTTGATGGCGGCGCCCGGCAGGGCCGCGGCGGCCAGGGCGGCCGCGAGCGGAACGACGGAGGGAGAGGAGCCCGGCAAGGCCCCGCGCCGGCCCAACCCCCATGCACCACTGCCCCCAGGCTCCACCCCGCCCACCCACCCGGCCGCCCGGGCCAGGGCGCCGCCCACGACGCCACTGCCCACGCTCGACCCGGGCAGCATCGCCGGTCCCCACGCGCCCGGGCCCCACGTCAGGGCGTACAGGCACAGGTACAGCACCTCGCACGAAATGCAGCAGGCGCCCATGAAGAGGCGGTGCTTGTAATAAAAGCGGACGACGGAGGACGTGGACGCCGTGTCCTTGTGGCTGGCCGCGCCCGCCGCCGCCGACGCCGCCGCCTGGAACCAGTGGGAGGCGATGTCCAGGGCGAGCAGGGCCAGCCAGCCAGGGACGCCGGCGGGCGGGCCGCGCGCGCATAGGAGGGCGAGCAGGCAAGCAGTTGCCAGGCGGTCTGTCACCATGTCCAGCACCGCCCCCAGCGCGCTCGCCTGGCCCAGGGCCCGGGCGGCCCGGCCGTCCAGTTCGTCGCACGTGAAGGCGGCCCAGTAGGCGGCGATGGTGTGGGCGGGCGAGGTGGAGGCGACGGAGAAGGCGTAGGCGGCAAAGGCGATGCGGGCGTAGCCTGAAGGGGGGGGGGGAGGGGGGAGAGGTGAGGATGAGACGCGAGCAACGAATGTGAAGTGTGTTTCGTCTCCCTCGTCCGGCCTCTCTCTCCCTTTTCCGCTCTCTCCTATGCACCACTCACCGATCAAGTTAGGAATGTACAGCAAGGGCTGGTCATGGCGGGTGAGCAGCCAGTGGCGGGCGGGCGCGGAGGCGCGTTTTTTGGGAGGCATCGCGCGGACGGGAAACAAAAACTTAGACAGAAGGGGGTCTCGTCTCGGCGGCAGTGCGTGCGTGTGTGTGTGCGTGTGTGTGTGTGTGTGTGTGCGCGCGTGTTGGGATGGAAGCGAGGCGTGTGCGCGCGTGGAATGTGCTCTCTCGCTCTGCACAGCGTGTCTGTGGCCGTGCGTTCTCTGGGGAGAGGTGAGTGTGCTACTCCTACTCCTCATACGCGTGATTATGCGTGTCCTTTGTCCTTTTTGGTCCCACCACGCAGCCCGGGCCCGGGCACCAAAGTAACACGCGCCTTGATGATGCAGCCCTCACCAGAGTCCCCTCCAGTTGGAAGAGTTGGAAGAGCCGCGAGCCGCGCTGCCACCTCAGCTGCTCCCACCTCGACCCTCGCATCCCCGCCGCCCCACCCGCTCGCCGCCGCCCTCCTGGGCGAGGACGGCGGCGGCCAACCCAGCGGCGGCGGCGCCAATGGCGGGTCGCCCCTCACCTTTGGCGGCCTTGGTGCGGGGCCACGGGCCAAGGCGTCGCGGGCCCTGGACTTGGGCGGGGGCGGGGGTGGGGTGGGTGAGGCGGCGGCAGCGGCACCGCCTGCCCCAGCCGGCCGTCCGCCCTCCCCCTCCTCCTCCTCCTCGTCCGCCGACGACGACGCCGCCACCTCCACCCCTGGTCAGGAGGAGGCCGCCGCTGCTCCTGAGCCTACAGGAGGCTCACCACCGGCGGCCCAGGTGGCTCCTCCCTCAGGAGGCTCACCACCGGCGGCCCAGGTGGCCCCTCCCTCACTCCCCACCCCCCCGACCCCGTCCGCTGCTGCACCCGCCGCGGCCGCCGCGGCCGCTGCGGCTGCCGCCCTCGCATCTGCCCTCGCAGCCGGCCCCGCCGTCGGTGCGCCCCGCCCCCCACCCGACGCCGGCGCGGTCACCGTCGCAGATTACCGGCTGCCCGTCCCGCCAGGCGCCCTGCACGCCATCGCCCTGGACCCGGCCTTCCAAGCCACGTACCTCACGGGCGCCCGGGGCGTGCGGGGCGGCGTGACCGTCGGCGAGTGGCGGCCCGGGGCGGCGGCGACGGCGGTGGCGGTGGCGGCGGCGACGGCGACCGCGCTGTCCTCGGCCCGGCGATCGGTGCGGTACATGACGTCCACCGGCGGCGGCGGCGGCGGCGGGGGCGGGGTGGGCGAGGGCGTGCGCGTCGAGTGCGTGGAGGCACAGACAGCGGTGCCGGGGCCGCCCGGCGGGGAGAAAGGCAGTGCCGCCACCGCCGCCTCGCAGGGCTGGGCCCTGCGCATCGCCGCCGGCACGCCGGGCCTGCCCCTGTACGGGGCGGCCTTCCACACGGAGGTCACGCTCGTCTGCACGCCCGCGGACGGGCCGGTGGCAGGCGGCGCCCCGCCAGGCCCGCCCGGCCCGCCGCCCTCCTGGTCCCGCATCACCGTCTGGGGGCGGGTCGTCTGGTCGGCCCGGGTGTTGGGGCTGGCCCGCCGCGCGCTGGAGCGGGCGGCGGGCGGCGGGCTTGGCGCCGCGTACTCGGCACACGCGGCTGCGCTGGGGCGGGCGGCGGGCGGGGTGGCGCCCGTGCCGGAGGCGGGCAGCGTGGGGTTGGCGGGCATCAAGGCGGCGGTCGCGGTGCCCGCATCAGTGACTGCTCTGCCAGCCCCCGGTCTCGCCCAGGCATCCACCCCTGCCCGGTCCGCCCGAGCCGCCGCCCGGGCCGCTCGGGCGGCCACGCGGGATGGGGTGAGCCTGGCCCTCGCCCTCCTCCTCCTCGCCACCCTGTCCTCGCTCGCGCGCTCGCTGTCAGGGCTGCGGGTCGAGCTGGCGGGCTTGCGGGGTGAGGTGGCGGCGGTGCGGGCGGTACTGGCGGCGGGGCAGAGGAAGGCATGAGAGTGTGTTAGACGGAGAGAGAGACACCATGTCTCATTTGCAATACCCATCCTAACCCATCCCATCCATCATTCATCATCAATACTCCTGGAAGTTGGCGTGCCCCGTCTGCTTCGCATGCACGACGGCCTCCTTCTCGCCCTCCACCCCCGCCCCACACACCCCGCACCGCAGGGTGAAGCGGGCCGTGTCTGTAAAGGCCCGGGCGGCGTGGAAACCCTCCAGCAGGGTGGCAAAGGCCGCGGCCGCCGCGGCCGCCGTGGCCGAGCCCACGCTCACCGCCCGCTCGTCGCCCTCCTCGCCCGCGCCCTGCGTCCACTTTGTCCCGGCGGCAGGCGCACTTGCAGAGGGCGCCGTCACGCAGACGGCGTCGTAGTGGAGGCCGTCATACACCAGCCAGGCGCGCTTGGAAAATCCTCGCCCGGTCCCATACACGTCCACCCGCTGGGTCGCGATGTCCCCCGCCGCCAGCTCCACGCCCGCCCAGGCCGCCAGGACCGACAGCTCGATGGCGCCGCCCCAGCTTTTCGGAAGGCGCACCCAGGCCGCGTACGCGGGCGGCGGCTTTTCCAGCACTGCCTCATTGTAGGTGGCCGGGTCGGCCAGCACCGCGTCCGCGACCACGCCCCGTAGATCGGCCGCCACGTCCCGGGTGCCCCGGGTCAGGAGGCCGACCGATGCAAAGAGGCAGGAGTTGTTGGCCGACACGACCCGGCGGGCCAGCCAGCGGCCGGAGCCGTCGGGTAAGGGGACGGCGGTCGGGGCGGCGCCGTTGGAGGGGCCGCCGCGATGGCGGTGGCGGCGAGGGGGAAGGGCGGCCGGCACGTCGCCAACCTCTGTCGGGCCGGCGTTGGGCGGGCGTGGTGGATCCGGGCGGCCACTCCCGCCACCGCCACCACCCCGGCCTCCACTCTCTTCCAGCGACGCCGCGATGGCCGCTGCCACGGCCGCATCCTCGTCCACCGCCACGTCGTCTCCGTACGTGGCCGCCCAGGCGGATGATGGTGGTGGTGGTGGTGGTGGTGGTGGTGGCGGCGGCGGTGGTGGTGGTTGAGCCACGGCCGCCACCGCAGCAACAGGCGCAGCAACCGCAGCCGCGGCCGCTCTGGGCGCGCCCGCGGCAGCACGCACAGTCAGCGGGTCGCCCGGCGCCAGCCCCAGGTCGGCGACCGTCGCTTCATCACCTTCGACGATCGGAAGGGGGACGGGCTTGGGCGGGAAGCCAGCCAAGAGTTCGATGTCCGCCGGTGAGGCGAAGCCCGTGCTCCTGGCCAGGTCGGCCAAAAACTGGAGGAGCGGGGTGGTCAAGGCGACTGGAGGAATGGGGAGAGAGAGCATGGAAAAGGTTGAGAGAAGGATAGAGGACGCACGCGCACAGCCCGTGTACCAGCTCCGTGTGTGTGTGTAGGACAGGTGTCTCTCGTCACGCACGCGCGTGTGCACGGGTTTTCTCTTACCTTCGAGCGTGGCCTGACCGGCCGGACCGCGGACGCGGAAGAGCATTGCCGAGAGTGAGAAAGCAAGTGAGAGAATTTGCGCTTCACATCTATCTCCCTTTCGCCCGCAGGCGCACGGCTGCGCCCAGCACAGCACGCACATCACAACACATACGCACACCTCCTTGCCCTCTCCACGCATACATCGAGCGCGGGGATTGACAAACGAAAGCGCTAGGAGAAAACGAAATGATGCGCTCGCTGCCTGCAGGCCAGCTCGGCCGCCGGTCTGCGGCCGCGAGCGCCGCAGGTGCGCGTTGTGAGAGAGAGGGGGGTCGCGCGCACGCGCAATTTCTGCTGAGCGAGAACAGCCCTGTTTAAAAGCACAGCTGCCGTGTCGGCAGCAGGGACGGAGGCCCCATGCCGCGCCGAACAACTGACACACACACACACACTGCCACCTTTTCTCTCTCAACCTTCCGTACTCCACAGCCGCCACCCCACTCCAGCCTCGCCCCCGCCCCCACCCCGCCCGCCGCCCGCCCGCCCGCCCCGCCGCCGCCGGCGAGGACGGCGACGAAGGCACCGACACCGCCACCACCTCCTCACCCCCTCGCGCCATGGCCGCCCTCGCCGACGACGAGGCGCCCACCCCCCGGGCCTCTCCGGGCCCGTCCCCGCCGACCGGCACCGGCATCCCGCCCTGGGCCGGGCGGCGCGGCGGGTACACGCCCTTCGAGCACGTCGGCTTCCCGCCCGACGGCCAGGCCGAGGAGATCACGCACGAGGTGAGCGTGGTGGTGGCAAAGCCCCGCCCCGCAGTCTACGCCGCCTGGTCGGACCGCCTCAACCTGGGCGAGTGGGCGTCCCTGCTCGGCCAGACCGTCCTCCACGCGGACGACCCGTCCCTGGTCTCTTACTTCTTCTTCTACCGGTGGGGGACCCTGCCCGTGCTGGAGCTGTACACGAGCACGGTGCGGGAGGTGCGGGAGGGCGAGGCCATCATGGAGCGGGGCGTCGACGGGTGGCCCTTTGCGGCCGCGGCCTTCTTCGCGGATGGGGAGGATGGCGCGGGCACGACCGTCGTCACCCTCCGCATCGCCTACGCCCTGCCCTCTGCTCTGGCCGACGCGGTGGGTGCGGCCGGCATCTACGCGCACGTCAACGACATCCTGACGGCGGACATGGGCGCGATGGCGGCCTTTGTGGAACAGGCCGACCCGGTCGCCCTGGCTGCCGCGGCCGCGTCCGAGGCGGCCGCCCTGGCCGACCGGGCGGCCCGCCTGGCGGGCATGAGCGGGGAGGAGATGCTGGCGGCCGCGGCGGCCTCGCCCCCAGAGGGCCTGTACGACGAGGTCATGGACGCGGAGCCCGTCGAGGAGGCGGGCGGCGGCGGTGGTGAGGGTGAGGGTGGACAATGGAATGCGAGAGACGCAGAGGGCGGCCAGCAGCCAGTGGCCGTCAAGAAGCGGCGGGCGCGGAAGGGGGAGTGATTCAAGAAAATGAGGAGGAGGGAGGGGTGGTGTTGACGAATGTGTTGTGCCTTGTCAACCCTGACCTGACGGTACAAAGCAGCGCGGGGCAGGGGGTGCGGGTGTCTTTGGTCTCGGAGATGGGTTGTCGCACACACTCCATTCTTTTTCCTTCAACGCCCTCGTCACACACACACACATGGCCCGCCTCCGCCTCCTGGCCGCCCTGGCCCTGGTCCTCGTGGGCAGTGCTCGGGTAAGTGGTGTGTGAGAGGGGCGGGGTGGGGTTGTGCGCGCGCGCGAGAGAGAGAGCAGCGTCTTCTCTCTGACGCAGTGAGCGCGAGTCGCGCGCCTCTGCAGCGCAGAAATGTGGCTCTACATTTCGCCCGCGCGCCCCACGCCGCGCCACGTGCCCTCTCCGCCCCCGCAAGTACAACCTATGCTTACTTCAACACTCACTCTACCCTCCCTCCGTTTCTCGCTGCAGGCCCGCCGCTCACTGGCCCAGTCGGACGCGGCGTTAGCCGCTTTCGACCGCATGCGGCTCTCCGCGGCTCGGCCTATGTCCCTCGGGTCCGCCAGCCCCGCGGACGCGGGCGCCTTCGTGGCGGCGTCCGTTGCGGGCGCTGCGCCGGCGGTGGGCGTTCCTGGCGGTGCGTCCGTGACGGTCAAGTCCGACTTGCCGGGCGTGGGTGAGTTTTTGGAGGGCGAGAGGGCGAGGGAGAGCGCGCGCTCGCTCGCTCGCTTCTTCCGTCCACCTTCGCTCGCTCAACCTCTCCTCCTCTCCATCCATCCACACCCCCAAGCCGAAATGCCCGTCCTCGCCCCGGGTAAGCCCGCCGCGGACGCCCCCGTCTCCACCCCGCCCCCCGCCAAACAGGCCGGCGTCTTCTTCCAAAACGTGGCCAAGGCCGGGCCCGCCGGCCTCGTCATCCCGGCGGCTGAAAGCGGGCCCGGGGCGGCAGCCAAAGTGGTGCCGGCCAAGGGCGCACCAGCCAAGGCGCGCACCGCGGGCGACCCGGCGAACACGGTGTCCACCACCCCGGCCACCATTCCCGGGCCGGAGGCCGCGCTGGCGGGCCTGAGCGCGCTGCTGGACCGGGGGCTGGCCCGCCTGGAGTCCTCCCCCGAAGCGGCGGCCGGGTTGAAGGCCGCGGCCGCCCAGGCGGTTGCTGCCGGCGCGGGCGGGTCCTCCTCCCTGCCGTCTCCGCCCCGCCTGCCGTCGCCTGGGGACGCGTTCACGTCCGTCGAGGCGGCCGCCCTGCCCGCCGCCGCCGCCGGGGCAGGCGCCGCCGGCGGCGGGTGGATGGGCATGGGCGGCGCGCCGAGCGGGCGGCGCCGCCGCCTGGCTTTGGCTGCTCCCACCACGGCCGCCACCGCCCCGCACGCGGGTGAGGGGAACCCGCCCCTGGAGGTCGGGCTCGATTTCGAGTCCATTGCCCTGCCGACGGGCGCGGCGGGCGATGGCGGGGCGGCGCCACCCCTGGAAGCAACGCTCGCCAGCATGCCGGCCGCGCCGGCCCACCGCCCGCCCGGGGCTGGCAGCAGCGTCCTCACCTTCATGTCCGCCGACGCGGCGCCCGCCCACCGCCCGCCCGGCGGGGAGGGGTGGGGCAACCCGGTCGCCGTCGCGCCGGCCCACCGCCCGCCGGCCGGGGTCGTCAACCTCATGAGCTCCCCGTCCGGCGTGCTCCCTTCCCACCGCCCGCCCAGCGGCGGCGGCACCAACTCCAAGCTCCTGGCGGTGACCCTGTTTGCGACGGCGGGCGAGGGTGGGAGCGGCGGCGGTGGCGACCCCGGCCACCGCCCGCCCCAAGGCGGCGCGAGCGGTGTGAGCGACCAGGCCGTCATTCAGCCGGCGCCGTGAGAGAGAGAGAGAGTGGGTGGCGAGTGAGGGTAGCGAAAAACAGGGCGCATTTCTCTCTTCTCTGTCCCAATCTCTCGCCCGGCAACGCAATATAAGGATGGACGACACGGTGCGCCAATGGGGCTCCACACGCGCGCAGGAGCGACTCCCCCTCCACGCACGCCTACTTTTTTTGTGGGCTGCGTGTGAGAAAGGGGAGACGAGAGCGCGGGCGAAAGTTCACGCGCCGCCGCCGCCGCGCCGGCGCTTTTGCCCGCCGGGCCGCGCAGGCGCTCCTCCTTCCGCCCGCCCGACTCTCACAATCCATCCACACCTCTCACCCACCTCCCTTCCTGAAACAGCGTACAACTGCTGCCATTGAGCGCCAGCAGGAGGAGGAACTGATGCGCCGGTACGGCGGCCTACGGCCGGCTAAACTGAGCCAGGGCCTGCTCGCAAAGGTGAGAGCGCATGCGTAGAGCAGGAGAGGCTGGCGCGTGTGACCAAGCTTCCGGCACCAAACTAGGCTCGCCATTGCGTAGCGCGTTAGATGGAGAGTAACTCTAGAGGGGCTACGAGCATGGGATAGAAATCAATGCCGTGCGCTGTGCCTTTTCCTTCCTCTTCCTCGTGCGCCGTTGCGGCGTCCAAGAGACCCCTCCCAACCTCCACCCTCCTTTTTCATTATCGTCATCTCTCTATCCATCCCAGCGCAACTCCCGCAAGTGCTTCGACTCAGCGGACTACGCCATGGAGCGGGCGACGTCCGGGTCGGTGGACTCGGTCATTGTGCCTACGGCGGAAACCACCACCACCACGACCACCTCCACCAGCGGCCTGTCCGCCCCCCACCACGCCTCCTGCGCCGCCGTGCCCATCCCGGCGGGCGTGGTCATGCTGTCCGCCGCCGCTGTTGGCGGCGTTTCGCACCACCACCCACCCCCGTCTGCCTTCGCCGCGGCCGCGCCGGGCATGGGCGCCTTGTCGCCCGCGCCCTCGGTCTTCTCCTCTGCGGGCGGTGGTGGGCCGGCCACAGCGCCCACGCTCGCGTCTGGCGTGGGCGGGCGGGGGTCGACTGAGGACGCGATGATGATGTGAAGTAGGGTGGCGATGTGAAGTCGAGGGCCGGGCTCTTTGTGAGAGCCGGCTCTGAATTGGAGGCGGTGTGGCGTGGCGGTGGGGTGGTCATAAACGGAGAGAGTAGAAGAAGAAGAGAGCGAGGATGGCGAGGAGTCAGCACGTGTCAGAGGCGTGTCCCGTATTTTTCCACGACACACAACACACACACACACTCCTCTCTCGCGATTGCTCATTCATGTAGGAAAAAATAGAAAATCATGGACGCGCCACACCGCCAAAAATCCCACACCAACGGAGAAGAGAAAAACAAACACTCATCACAGGATTTCGATCCTTTCCACTTTTCAGGCCGCCGCCACGTTGGCGAAGCGCGGGGACGCGCCGTACAGGTACTCCTCAAACTTCTTGACCTCGCCGACCGAGCCGTAGCAGATCTGGGTGCGCTGGTCCCACTTCTTGACCTCAATGTCCAGGCCCGACACGCAAAGGCCGTCGGCCGACGACGCGCCGCCCGCCTTCTCCACCATCAGCGCCAGCGGGGCGACCTCGAACAGCAGGCGCAGCTTGGCCTTGGTGGTCGGCGAGATGACGTTGGTGAAGACGCCCTTCTCCTTGACGATGATCTGGAAGACGTCGGGCACCATGCCGCCCGTGTAGCGCAGAGTGTACTTCTCGCCGATGTAGTGGGAGATCAGTTTCTCGTACTCCGGGTTGTCGAAGGTCGCCCGCAGGTTGCCGGGGGAGAACATCTTGCCCTCCCCGATCTCGGTCGTCTCCTTGACGTGCAGCCACTTGCCGTCATCCTGGAGCAGGAACTCGTGGCAGCCGGGCGCGCCCTTGAGGGCCAGGCAGTAGACGGTGCGGGGGCCGTAGATGCCCATGCCTGCCGACACCTGGTCCCGGCCCGTGATGCCCGTGAGCTTGTCGCCCGGCCACACGCCGAAGATAGTGCCGACCGTGAAGTTGGTGTCCACGATGGAGGAGCCGTCGAGGGGGTCGAAGGCGACGGAGAAGCCGGAGCCCTGGGAAGGAAGGATGGAAAGAGATGATGATGGGAGGTGGTGTTTTTTTCGGGTCTTCTCTCCCCCCTCCCTCCTCTTTCTCTCTCGCCCGCCGCCTCGCCTCGCCTCGCCTCTCCTCTCCATTGTCTCACCTGCAGGTCCACCGGCTCAGGCACCTCCTCCGAGCACGCGTACTTGACGGCACCCGAGTATTTGAGCGCCTCGAACAGGAGCTTGTCGGCGAGGAGGTCGACCGCGAGCTGCTCGTCCCCAAACGTGTTCACGCACGCGGTCGCGCCGCAGGACGCGGTCCGCACTTTGAAGGCGATCGTGCGGATGGCCTCGCCCAGGCACATCATGACCTGGCGCAGGGCCGGGTCCTTCTCGTTCTCCACCAGGAATTCTTCCAGGGTGTCGCCGACCTAAAGGATGGATGGAGAGAGGAGGAGGAGAGGAGAAGGGTGAGGGTGAGGGTGAGGGAGAGAGGTGAGCAGCGCCCGCGCGCGTCCTGCCGTCGACGTCCTCTTTTTCTGAGCCGCGGGCGTGGCCTGGCCTGCTTTTTTTTGTTCCAGTTCTCCGTGCTCGTGCCTGAGTGCGGAGGAGGATCTAGCTGACCAGGGGTATTGCGGCCGCAATGCTTGGCCGGCACCGCGCCCCCGCAACACCAGAACAGGCAGGGCTGCTGCCGGCCACGAATCGAGCAGCAAGAGTGACCTCCACCTCTGGGAACAGGCTCACGGACCTCATGCTCTCTCCTGGCCTCTCGCTCTCTCCACCTCTCACACACCTTGGCGTTGACACGGACGACACCCCGGGCGGAGGCCCCGCCCCGGGCGGCCCGGCGGGCAGAGGGCTTGGCGGCCGCTGCGCGGGCGAAAGCGCGGGCAGGGGCGGCAGACAGGGCCGAGGCCCGGGCGGCGGCAGGGGCCTGAGAGAGAGGGGGCGAGGGGTTTGCAAGTGTCAGATCATGTTCTATCTCTGTCTCTCTCTCTCCGCGGGGTTAGGTGCGTTGGCGCGGTGCACTTGGCCCCCGGCGGCGGGGCTCCAAGTTGCGGCTAGCGTTTTCGCGCTCTCGACGGTTTTCTTTTCCACTCTCTTCTCTCCGTCCCCACGCGCGTGCCCCCCACACCCCAGCGCGGCCCACGCCTGCCCTCCATGCGCGTACATACCTTGCGGGTGGCAGACGCGCCACGGACGGCGGTCAGGTTGGCGGAGGCGGTGAGGGCGGCCATGGCTTGTTGGTTTTCGAGTTGAAGAAAAAAGAAAGGAGATAAGTGGGCAGTGGGGCCCACTGCTCTCTCTCTCATCACCCTCCCCTCGTTTCTCTCTCACCGAAAAATGACGTGCTAAGCTGCGCCCCGTGCGGGGCGCGCGGCCTTTCCTCTCTCTAAAAAAACCCAACTTCTCGGAGAGCCCACGCTTTCACTGGCCGCGCACACGCCCGCGGCCCGAGAGCGTGACCCGTCGCCCCTGCCTCGCGCGGCCCACTCGGCGTGCGCCCTCTTCGCCGACGTCGCCCCGCAAAATGCCCACCCACACAACCCTGCCCGACGACGCCCTCGTCGACGCGGTCCGCCGAGGGGCGGACCTGACTCTCCTGCTATCCCATAAGGGGGCGAGCGCGGCGGTGGACAGGTGAGGAGCAGGGTAGCGTCGCGTGGGGAGGAAAGGTCTCGACCAATGCAAACGCGCGTCGTCTCGTCTCGATACCCTCGCTCTTCCTAACGCGCCCCTACCCTCACACACGCACTCTCCGCACACAGACTGGACGCGGCGGGTGTGGCTCCCCTGCACATTGCGGTGAGTGTGTGCCTGGGAGAGGGAGAGGTGGGGTGGAGAGGAGGCGCGCTCCTGCTTTATGCCCTCTCTCCTTCCACCTCAGCCCCCTGGGCGCCTCGAACAAAACACTCAAATCCTCACACAGGCCTGGCGCGGCGACGTCCCCGCCATCCACGCCCTTGTCGCCGCGGGCGCGTCCGTGGACCTGGCTGACGGCGAGAGCGGGTGGTGAGTGTTTCATTCTTTGCGAACTGAAAGAGATGGAGAGGCGTGTGCGTGGCTGTGCGTTTTGCCAACCCTTCCTATCATGCATTCCGCCCCTCTTTTTTTTCATTCCTCACAGGACGCCCCTCCACCGGGCCCTCCACTTTGGCCACACCGCCGCCGCGGCCGCCCTCCTGGCCGCGGGAGCCCGCACCGCCCCGCCCGACGCCCGGGGCCGGACGCCGGTCGACCTCCTGGCCGCCCGCCTGGCGCCGGGGCTGGCGGCCGAGACCGCGGCCGGTGGCCGGGGCGGCCCGGGCGGGCCCTGCCTCCCCGGCGGCGGCGACGCCTTCGCCTGGGGCGACGGCGGGCACTGGGCGCTGGGGACGGGCGGGGATGGCGGGTCCCGGGCGGCGCCGGCGCGGGTGGGGCTGGGAAGCGAGGGCAGCGGCGGCGGGGGCGGCGGGGGCGGGCCGGCCCAGTCTCCACCCACCGCCGCCGCCGCCCCGCCACACAGCCGGGTCGCCCTGGCCGTCGCGGCCGCCAAGTTCCACTCGGCCGCCATCGTCGCGGACGGCCGCCCGGGGCCGGGCGGCACGCTCCTGACCTGGGGCGCCTCCCGGGGCGGGCGCCTGGGCCACGCGGCCGCGGCCGTGGCGGAGCGCGCGGGCGGCGGCGGCGGGGGTGCTGCCCCGGCTGGTGGTGGCCCGCCGGCAGCGGCGGCCGCGCCCGCGCCCTCCTCCGCCGCCATCGCGCCCACGCCCGTCGCCCTACCGCCCGGCGTCCGTGTTACCGCGGTCGCCCTGGGCAAGCACCACTCCCTGGCCCTGGCGGATGGCGGCGGGGTGTGGGCGTGGGGGTCCAACGCGGACGGGCGGTGCGGGCTGCCCCCCTCCGCCGCCGCGTCCCTCCCCACCCCGCGCCGGGTGCCCGGCCTGCGGGGCGTGTGCGTGACGTCCCTGGCCGCCGCCAACCGGCACTCCGTCGCCTGCGACTCGGCGGGGCGGGTCTGGACCTGGGGCGCCAACCAGTGGGGCCAGCTGGGGCACGGCCTGGGGGGGCGTGCGGACGGCGGCGGCGGGGAGGGCGGGGGGGGCGGCGGTGGCGCGGCTTCGGCCCCGACCCCCACCCCCGACGCCTCCTCCGCCGCCGGCGGCGGGCCCACCCCGCGCCGGGTGGAGGCCCTGCCCCGGGGCGTGACCATCGTCGCCGTCGCGGCGGCCAAGCGCCACACGCTGGCCCTGGGCGCGTGCGGCGGGGTGTGGGGCTGGGGGCACGGCAGCGCGGTGCCCCGCCGCGTCCAGCTGGGCGGCGGCGCCGGCGGCGGCGGGGATGGTGGGGGCGCCGCCGCCGCCGCCGCCGCCCAGCTGGACGCGGCCGGCGCGCCCGCCCCCGCCTTTGACGCCCGGGCCCGGGATGGCACGCCCCTGGCCCTGCACCGCGGCGCGGCGGCGGCGGCCCGCCCGGTCGCGGTCGCCATCGCGGCGGGCGCCGCGCACTCGGTCGCGGTCACCTCGACCGGCGCGCTCCTCGCCTGGCGGTCGACCGACCCGGCCGCCCGGGTGGAGCCCGTGGGCGGGTCCCTGGCCGGGCGCCGGGTCGTCTCCGCCGCGGCCGGCAAGTACTGGACGGCCGCCGTCACGGCGTGCGGGGCCGTCTGGATGTTTGACGGGTGGTCCCGGGTCGGCGACCCCCCCGCCCCGCCGCCTGGCCGGGCTGGCGGCGGCGGCGGCCCGCCGCCCCTCACCCCCGCCCCCCTGCTGCCGACCCGCGTGCCGGGCTTGACCCGCATCGCGGGCGTGGCGGTGGGAGAGAAGCATTCCCTGGCCCTGCAGGCCTGGTCGGCCGCGCCCCTGGCGGCGGGGCGGCGGGGCGGCGGCGGCGGCAGCATCCTGGAGGGGGCGGGCGCCGCCGCGGCCGCGCCTGGTGGCGGCGGCGGCGGCGGTGCCCGGGCGGAGGTGGACGAGTGCGGCGGCAGCCCGCAGGCCCACCCGGACCCGGCCGCCGCCGCCGCCGCCGTCTCCCTGTCCCCGCTCAGCGGGCGGGCGACCCCGCGGTCTGCCGCGGCGGCCGCGCACTGGGCGGCCCTGGAAGCGGCGGGCGGCGGCGGCTCACCGTTCCAGGCGCTAGCCGCCCACCCCGGCTCGCCCGCCACCCTCGCCCGCCGGTGCCCAGCCCTCCCCTCCTCCTCATCCCCTCGCCTCCCCACCCGCCGCTCCCTGGCCCGCGGCCCGCCCACCCTGCAAGCCCTGGCCGAACGCGCGGTCGCGGCCTGGGGCGTGGAGCCGCGCACCGCCCTTCCCGCGGCCGCGCTGGCGGAGGCCCTGGGCGCGCGCACTCTGGCCGCGCACGCGGCCGCGGTCGGCGCGGCCAACCTGGACGCGGTCATCGTGGAGGCCCGGGCCTGCCTGGCCGGCGCTAGCCCGGGCGTCCTGGCCCGCCTGGGGGACGCCCTGGCCGCGGTCAGCCCGGCGGCCCGGCCGAGCGCGGCGGCGGCGGTGGTGCGGGTGTGCGCGGAGGAGGAGGGAGAGGGGGCGGCGGGCTGCGCTGCCTGTGCTGCGCCGCCGGCCTCGTCCGCCACGGCGACCCCCGCGCCTGCGCCGCGCCGCCCGGGCCGGCGGGCGGGCGGGCGTGGGAGCGGTGGCAGCGCCGCCGCGGTCCGGGGCCCGCCCCGCCAGGCTGCCCCACCACCCCGGGGCGGGCTGGCGGCGGCCCTGGCGGCGGCGGCGGGCATGGAGGCGGGGGCGGGGCCGGCCGCTGCGCCCACCCCACCCCCACCCCCACCCCCACCCCGGGGTCCGGCCCGCAAGGGCGGCCTGTCCGCCTTTTTGGCGGGCGACCTGGACGGGCCGCCGACCCCGCCATCCGGCAGTGGTGACGGCGGCGGTCCTGCTGCGGCCGCCGGGCGCCCGGCGTGGGGCGGCGGCGGCGGCGGCGGGCCGTCAACCCCCGCACCGCCCTCACGTTCTGCCCTCACGGGCGGGCTGGCAGCCATCCAGGCGGCCCAGGTGGCCGCATCGTCGGCCGCCGCCGCCGGGCGCCGCCGCTCCAGCGGCACGTCCGGCGGCGGCGGCAGTTCCGCCGCCTCCCCGCCCGGCGGTGCCTCGCCCGGCGGTGGCCTCGCCATCCCCTTGCACTCCCTGCTGGGCGGCGGCGCCCGGGCGTCGGCCCCCATCCCGGCCGCCTGCCGCCCGGCCGCTTGGGGCGGATCCGGCACAGCGGGTGGGTCACCCCCCGCCGCAGCGCAGCCCGGCGGAGGCTCCGCCACCGCCACCACCCCGTCCCCCGCCCCGCCCCCACCCCGCCTGGCGGATGTTATGCACGAGCAGCAGGCGTCCCGGGTGGTCTTGGGGTCGTCGCCCTCGGCACCAGGCGGGCTGCCGGGTTGCTCAAGCCCGTCCCTCAAGCTGGGCGGCGGTGGCGGGCGCGCCGGGCCCAGGTCGCCGTGGGCCTCCCTGTCCTCCGCCGTCGCGGCGCCGCCGCCGGCGGGGTCATCTCCGACAGGGCTGGGCAGCAGCCGGCCGGGCGCCTACTTCCCGGCACCGGCGACGGCGGCGGGTTCCTCGCCCGGCGGCCTGCCGGGCTGCTCCCCGCTCGGGCGGTGGGCCGGCTCCGCCTCACCTGGGGGCGGCACGCCGCCCGCCACCCGCCGGTCCGCCGCCGGCTCGACCCCGGCCTCCGCCTCCCGCCTGCTGCCTGCCGCGGCCCGGGTGGGCGGGTTCGCGGTCACGCCCGCCCGGTCCCTGGGGCGGGGATGAGGTGGAGGAGGGGGCGCCGTGACCTCATTCTTATTTTTGCATTTTCCCCACCCCCCTTTCCCTTTTTCCCCTCGCGACAACGGAACGGTTCTACTAACCCATGTGATGTCTCCCCCCCTCGTTGATGATTTTGTACGAACCCTGAATGAATGTAACAATATATGTGCCCCCCCTCTGATTTCTTATAGAGACCGATTTCACGCGCGCATCCGGGTCACACTCTCTCCCCCATCTCTCATGAAACCAACCACCACCGCTCTCCACATCTTTCTCTTCTTTTTTTCAAAGGAAATACTTGCGGACCTCGCCATAGATATCGTCCGGCGACCGGTCCGCATTGAACCGCCGCACTTTCCCTAGCGCCTCATAGTGGTCCACCACCGGCATGGAGTCCGCCCGGAAGACGGCGAAGCGTTTGGCGATGGTCGCTGCGTTGTCATCCGTCCGCCCCTGGCCCCTCCCCGCCAGCCTCGTACTCATCACGTCCTCCGGGCAGTCGAAAAACAAGACGAACGCCGGGTCGGCGCCCGTCTGGGCTTCATAGGCCGCCCGGTTTTCGGCGTTGCGCGGGAAGCCGTCGACCAAGAACGTGGTGGGCGCGTGCTTGCGGGCCAGCAGGGCGGCCTCCATGGCCGCTTCCAGCAAAGAGATCGTGACCCGGGACGGCACGATGGCGCCATCCTTGATCATGCCCGCCACCAGCTGGCCGTCCGGGGTGCCGGACGCGCAGTGCGCGCGGAGGAGGTCGCCCGCGGACAGGTGGACGACCCCGAACTCGGACACCAGACGGGCGCACTGAAAAAGAGAGGAGAGAGAGAGAGAAAAATGAGGCCTGCCCGGGGCCGCCTGCCTGGTTGAGAGCGAACTTGACTCCCAACCCTCACCCGCTGTCTCTCCCTCTTCTTTCACTCCTCTCTCCTCTCTCGTCTCTCTCCATTCCTCTCACCTGTGTTCCCTTGCCCGACCCTGGCCCGCCCAGGACAAAGACGACCGTGCGGGCGCCGCCGGGGGTGGTGTTGCCGACGCCCGCGCGGGAGAGGTCGATTGGCGAGGCGGTCGTCGTCGTCTCACTTGGCGCACCCGGAGCGCATGAAGACGTGGGCGCCGCCAAGCCCAGGCTGGCAACCGCGGCCGCGCTGGCCAGGCCGAGGCCCAGGCTCAGGCCGCGGCGGAGGGAGGCGGCCGAGGCCAGGGAAGGAACGGCGGACGACGTGGTGTGCAGCGCGGCGGCCGGGCCGGTGGACGCGGCAGCAGCAGCCCACGCCGCCGCGCCCGCGCCGCTGCTGCTGGTGACGCGCAGAGTGGACCGGAGCGCGCCAAAGAGGGCGGTCGCGCCACGGGCGGACATGGGGTGTTGTACCTTGTGGAGAGGTTGGGCGGAGCGAGAGAGAGAAGAATGAACTGAGGCGGACGGTGCGCCACACACCGGGTCGCCCGTTTTCTTCGTCAGACAAACACACCCACCCTCCCACGGCCCCGATGCTGCTGAGCCTGGGCGCCCCCCTCGCCGTTGCGCTAGTCGGCATAGGCGTGCTTGGGCTGGTGAGTGTTTTTGGCCGGATGGAAGAGGTCTCCATCCTCTCTAGCTAGAGCGCTCGCGCTATTTTTTTTGCGCTCACGCTTGCTCTCCTCTTTTTCCACAGCCCACCGCCCTCAAGCTCGCCGCCGTCCTCGCTCTCCTCGCCGCCGCCGCCCTCCTCATCGCCCGGTACCTCATTCGCCGGGCGGTCGGGCCAGTGGAGAAGGTGATACAGGAGGGAGAGAGAGAGAGAGAGAGACAACGAGCGCACTGCACACGGTTCCGATCTTGTCCGCCTTGCTTTTTTTCAACACCGTCACCGTCACCTCCACCTTTTTTTTGTCGTCCCACAGAACACCATCGCCTTCTTCCACCCGGCCGCCGCGGGCGGCGGCGGCGGCGAGCGCGTCCTATGGGCGGCCATCGCCGCGGTCCAGGCCGCCTGGCCGGGCGTCAAGGTGCTGGTGCACGCGGAGGGCGCCGCCAAGGGAAGGAGGGGGGAGCCGACCGCCCGGGGCTTGGCAGCCGCGGCGGGCGCCGCCTTTGGCCTGGCCCCGCCCCGCCCCGTCCACCCCGTGCCCCTGCCCGGCGCGGCCGCCGCGCTCGACCCGGCCTCCCACCCGCGCCTCACCCTCGTCACCCAGTCCGCCGCGGGCGCCCGGGTCGCCTGGGCCGGCCTGACGGCCCGCCCCCCGCCCGCCCTGTGGATTGACACGGCCGGCTGGGCGGGGGGTTACCCCCTGGCCGCCCTGGCGGGGTGCCGGGTCGCGGCGTACGTGCACTACCCCTTGGTGTCCACCGACATGCTGGGGCGGGTGGGCGGCGGCGGGGGAGGAGGAGGCGGGCGCGGCCTCGCCCGGTCGGCTGCCAAGGCCGCCTACTATTACGCCGTCGCGGCCCTCTACGGCGCCGCCGCGGGGTTGGCGTCCGGCGCAGTCATGGCCAACTCCACCTGGACGGCCGCCCACGTGCGGGCCCTGTGGTGGCGGGCGGCGGCGCCGGCGCTGGTCCACCCGCCGTGCGGGGCGGCCGGCCTGGCGTCCCTGCCCCTGGCCCGCCCCGCACCGACGGGCGCCGTGCCCCTGCTCGTGTGCGTCGCCCAGTTCCGGCCGGAAAAGGCGCAGGGCCTCCTCCTGCGCGCCTTTGCGGCCGCCCGGGCGGACGCGGCGGCGGTGCTCCTCGGTGGCGGTGGTGCCTCCCCCCCCGCCGGGTCCAGGGGCCGCGCCGGCGGGCGCCCCCCCGCGGGCGCGGCTGCGGCCGCGGCCGCGCGCGCGGCCGCCCGGGCCACCCTGTCAGCCCGCCTCCTGTTCTTCGGGTCCGTCCGCCCGGGCGGGCCGGACGAGGCCCGGGTGGCGGGGCTGCGGGCCCTGGCGGCCGAACTGGGGCTGCTGGAGGAGGGGGGGGCCGGCGGCGGCGGCGGCGGTGGGGGGGCAGCGGCGGGCGCCCCGGCCGCGCCTCCCGCCACCCGGCGGCGCGGGAGGGGGCCGGCGGCGGCGGGGGCGCTGCCTGCCGCCTCCGCCGATCCGGACCCGGACCCGGACGCGGCCGCCGCGGCCAACCCGGCCGCCACGCCCGCATCCCTCCTGGCCGCCTGGACCCGGGCCGCCGCCCCGCCCGTCGGGTTCGTGGTGGGCGCGCCCCGCCCCGTGCTCGCGGTCGCGCTGGGCGCGGCGTCCGCGGGCTTGCACGCCATGACGGACGAGCATTTCGGCATCTCTGTCGTCGAGTACATGGCGGCCGGCGCGGTCCCCATCGCGCACGCGTCAGGCGGGCCGGCCTCGGACATCGTGCTGCCGGAGGCGGCGCAACCTCCCGGGGTCCCCCCCCCCCCCCTGCGCCAGCTGCCGCCGCCTGGTGGGGGCAGGGCGCGCCGCTCCTCGCCTGCTGCCCCCCCCCCGCCGCCCCCGCCCGCTCTCCTCCTCCCGACGGGATACCTGTGCACGACGCAGGCGGAGTACGCGGCCGCCATGGGCGCCGTCCTGGGCATGCAGCCGGGGGAGCGAGACGCGATGGCCGGCCGCGCGCGCGCACGGGCCGCCCGTTTTTCAGACGCCGCCTTTGCGGCGGCCTTTGTGGACGCGCTGGCGCCGGCCGCGGTGGCGGCGGGGTTGGGGGCACCGAGGGCGGGGGCGGGTGTGGCGCGTAGTGGGAGTGGGGTCAGGCGCAGCAGGGGCGTGCAATGAGACAGAGAGTGAGAAGAATAAAAGAACAAAGAAAAAAAAGGCAGGAGGTTTTCTTTTTCTTTCACACAAACCCTCTCTTCCCTCCCACTCACGCCAGCACTTGCGAACCCCGCACCAGGCCCAACAGCTGGTCAAACACCCGGCCGCCCTCATCCCGGATGCCTGAGTGGCCGATCTCGTTCGTCACCCACTGGCGCAGGGACCGCACGCACCGGCCGGTCGCCTGGGACAGCTCAAAGTCGACGTACATGTCCTCCCAGTAGACGGCCGCCGCGACGGGGACGGCGTTCCGGGCCAGCGCGCCCACATCGTACAGGGCCGGCCAGTCGGCCTTGGCGGCCAGGGCGTGGGCCACGGGGCCCAGCGCGGCCAGGGCCGGGCAGCCGCCCTCCCCCTCAAACAGCCAGGGGAAGACCATCTCGCCCGTGAACAGGACGTCCCGCCCCGCCCGGGCGGCCGCCACCGCGTCGAAGGCCGCGTCCCGGGCCGGATCGGCCGCCCGCACCCGGGCCGCGCTCCAGGCCGTGGCCACGCCCCCCCCGTTGGCGTAGATGGGCTCGTGCAGGAGGGCGTACAGCGGGTTGGCGTCCCAGGGCAGGGCGGCCTCGACGCCCCGCAGGAAGGCCGCCGTCAGCCGGCCCCCCGCCCCCCCCCCGTCGAACGCGCGCTCCAGCAGCCAGTGCAGACGTTCGAAGCCGCCACCCAGGCCCAGGGAGGGCAGGCCCAGGGCCTGGAAGGCGCGCGGGGTGAGGAGGCCGCCGGAGGGGAGGCGGACGCCGCCGGGCGCGGCGGCGGCGGCGGGGGGGGGCCCGGGGCGGGGGCTGCCAGCTCCCCCTCCCCCTCCCCCCACGCCCGCCGCCGCCGGTCCCCGCCCCTCCACCAGCGCCAGCACCACCTCCCGCGCCCGGGCGGCATCCCCCGGAAAGCGCGCATAGTACTTGGCGTTCTGGGCGGCCACCCGGGCGAAGAGCGCGGCGTAGGCCGCGTCGGCGGGGCAGGGCGCGCCGCCCACGTCGGGGGGCAGCCCCCCCGCCAGCATGACCTCCGTCAGCCCTTCGGGGGCCAGGCACAGGTAGGACAGCGCGGCGAAGCCGCCGTACGACTGGCCCAGCACGCTCCACCGGCCGCGCTGGGGGCCGGTCGGCGGGACCAGGGCGACCCGCACCGCCTCCGCGTCCCGCACGATCGCGTCCGCCCGGAAGTGGCTCAAGTAGGCCGCCTGGGCGCCCGGGTCGCCGCTCCCCGCCGCGCCCGCCAGCCCGCCCGCGTCCAGGACCGCCCCCGACCGGCCCGTCCCGCGCTGGTCCAACAGGACGATGCGGAAGTGGGCGGCCGCGGCCTTCAGCCAGGACGTCGCGCCGGTCGGGCGGGGCGCCTCAAAGCCGGGGCCGCCCGTGAGGAAGAGGAGGAAGGGCAGTTCGGGCGACGCCGCCCGGGCGGGGGAGACGGCGGTGCGGGCAAAGAGGTCGATGGCCGGGCCGGCCGGGCGGGCGTGGTCCAGGGGGACGCGGAAGGAGTGGTCAGTCAGGTGGAGGCCTTTGAGGGGAGAGAGGGGCGAGAGAGATGAGAGATGGAGGAGAGGTCGCAGGTCGAAGGGACGAGCGCGGCGTGTCGCTTTTTTTGTTTGCTCGCGTTTTCAGATGGGGGCGTCCGCCACCGCTCGCTCTCTCCACGCCTCGGCCGTCCACCCCGAGCCCCTAGGCCGCCTCGGCATGGATGGGCCAGGGCGAGGCGCGGCGTCGATGAGGGTAGAGGTGGGTGTGCTGCCGAGGAGCGCCCCTGCAAAAACGAATGCCGCACGCACCGCCCTCTCCTTTGCTCTTACCTGGCACCGCCACCGTCTCGCCCTTTACGTGCGATGCCTTCACCATGGCGATCGCCTCCTCGCTGCGCGGGGCGGGCGGCGGGGAGGTGGCGGCCCCTGGCGCCGAGGGCGCGGGCGGGGCGGAGGTCGGCATGCCGTCAGGCACGCCGCCCCAGTTTGGCGGCTTGGTGGCGTCCCCACCACCACCAGCGGTGGTGGTGGTGGTGGCCATGGGGGCGGGGCCGCCGCCATTGGCGGTCGAGGTGTGGCGGGCGCGCTTTTCCATCTTTCAGAGCGGCACAGGGTGCGATGGCCTGGCCAGGCGGGGGCGGGCGTGGCGTGAAAAAGAGTGTGGGCCAAGGTTGAAAAGTTTTTTTACATTTCGGCGTACCTCCTCACTTTTCCGCGGCAGAAGGACGGCGCGCCCGTCGCTCCCCCAAAACCCTCAAAACCTTCCTACCATGGGAGACCAGGAAGCCCGGCGCGTCTACCATCGGGCGATGGCCGCGGCGGCCCTGGCCTCGTCCGTAGCGGCCGAGCAAGCGGGACGCGTGCCCCCCGCACCACCGACGGGACACAGCGACCCCAGCGCCGCGGATAAATGCCGCGCTGTACCGGGGCAGCGGCATGACCACCGGGTCGCTTCGTCTCTCCTCCGCCGCGACGACGGGGGTGAGGGGGGGCACACGGTTGGCGTTGTGCTGGGCATGGAGGCGGGCTTGACGGTAATGCACCGCGGCATCGACGGCAGCCGCAAGGTGTGTATAGGGCCCGGCCGTCCGAGCTGATGAAGGCAGTGTGCAAAGACGAGAATGGCTTGGAACGGGCGTGAACGTTTGAAGCGGTGGGGAAGAGGGGATATGGCGGGCGTCGTTCTAGTTGCCGTTGCTGCGGGCTGGGTGGGTGTGGGTGTGGGTGTGGTGTGGGTGGGGGTGGGGGTGGGTTTTGCGCGTGGTTTGGGAGGGGGGAGGGAGAGACGGGGCGGGCGGGGACGGTGCGGCCAAAAAAATAACTCATTTCTCTCGCACTTCTTCTTTCCCCGGACGGACACGCGCCCGCCTCTCTGTGTCCCGAAAAATATGGGCCGCACGGCCTCGGCCATGGCCACTCGGACCACGCCCTCGCCCTGGGAGCGGGCTGGCGACGGTGTCGGGGCTGCCGCTGCTGTTGGTGCGACAGTAGCAGCAGCCTGCCCAGCATCGGCCTCGGCCTCGGCTCAGCCGCAGCAGCCCCGCTCCCACCACCGTCACGACGGCGATCCCCAGCAGCAGCACCACCAGCAGGAGGTTGACACCAACTTTTCCGTGGGTGCGGCACCCCCCCCGCCCAACGCGGTGGCGGCCCTGTTTGAGGCGGCCAAGGCGACCTTTGCAAGCGGGGGACGCACGCCGACTGAGGCCGACCTGGACGCCCTCGTCCGCCTGACCGGTGCGCAGTGGGTGTGCCTCGGTGGGAGGCGCGTGTGGTGGGGGGGTGCGCCGGCCTGGAGGGGCGCTGGGATTGGTGGACGGGGCTGGTTGGTGCTGGGCGCACACGGAGGAGAAGGAGAAGGAGAGGGACGCACGCAATTTGCGACGTCGCTCGCTTGCTCGCGCCGTCGCCCTCTCCCCCTCCACCTCACCTCCACCTCACTTTCCTTCTCCTTTCTCTCCGCCTCCCTCTCACGCAGCCGCCATCCCGCTGGCCCAGCTCGGCCTGGAAGGCCCGCCAGCCTCGCCCTCCTCCACTTCAGAGGCGGCCGGTGAGGCGGCGGCCGATGAGGCGGCGGCGCACGAGGCGCTCTCCGCCTCGACTCTCCGCCTCTCCCTGGCGGGGGGTCGGGGCGGAGGGGGTGACGCCGGCTCCGGCGAGGACGCCCCCACCTGCCGCCCCGCCAAGCGACCCTCCCCACCCCGGGCGGGCAGCGAGGTGGCGGCAGGGGACGGGGGCGGGCGCGGCGGCGGCGGCGGCGGCGGTGGCAGCAGCGGCGGTGGCGGCCCCCTGCCTCCTCCCGCTCCCCCTCCCATCGTTTACCTCCACATCGCCGAGGGCCCCGCCGCGTCCCTGGGCGTCTTCTGCCTGCCGCCCGGGGGTGTCATCCCGATGCACAACCACCCGGGCATGACGGTGGTGTCGCGGTGAGCAGGGCAGGGTAGGGCAGGGAGGGAGGGAGGGAGGAGGGGATGATATGACATATCTCAAAATTTGAGAAAGAGGGGATGGGTGGGTGGGTGCCTTCCCTCTCTCTCTCTCTCTCTCTGGTGCGCGCTCACCGCCTCCCCTCCTCCTCTCTTTTCCCCTCCCTCCCAATCACAGCGTCCTCTACGGCTCCCTCGCCGTCCGCTCCTTTGACTGGGCGGGCGGAGGAGGAGGAGAAGGACGCCCCACCAGCACCGGCGCGCGGGCCGCCCGCCTGGTGGCCGACCGGGTCCTCACCCCGGCCGACCCGCCCACCCTCCTCCGCCCCGCGGGGGGGGGCAACATCCACGCCTTCGCGGCCGTGGGCGGCAACCCCACCGCCGTCCTGGACCTCCTGGCCCCGCCCTACTCGGGCGGGGAGGGCGGGCGGGACTGCGCTTACTTCCGGGAGGAGGGCGGCGGCGGCGGCCCCCCGCCTGCTGCGCTGCCTCCCCCCCCTGCTGCCCGCGTGCCACCCCCCGCCCCACCCGCCTGGCCGCTACCCGACCCGGCCCGGCCGACCGCGCCCGGCGCCGTGGTCACCCTGGTCGAGGTCCCGTCCCCACCATGGTTCACGGTGCAGCACGGGCCGTACCGGGGCGCGCGGGCGGTGACAGAAGGGCGGGGGCACGCGCGGCCGCCCTGTCGGTGAGACCGCGCCCTGTCTGTCTATCTGTTAGAGAGAGAGAGAGAGAGAAAGAATGAGAGAGAGAGCATACCTGTCACCCCACTGCATTTGTTGTTTGTTTGTCTCCTTCATCGGGCCCGCAAGAAAGAAGATACGGAAAAAAAATGGAACGAGGAATGAGGAACGAGGAATGAAGATGCTGGTTGTGGGTCGAACATGCGGCCAGCTCACTTTTTTTTTTCTCTCTCTCATGGACCCAATCTCCTTGGCCCGCATATCCGCGGGCCCGCCGCCCTCGCCGGTCGTCATGTCGCCGGAGCCGGATGCGGGGGTGACCGTCCTGACGGCCGCGACGGCCGGCCTGGCCGTGTGCGCAGGGACGAGCCCGGCCGCCAGGCCGCCTGGCTTGCCGCGGCGCGCCCACGCCCACGCCGGCGGCTCGCCGCCTCCACGCCCGGCTCCCACGGGCTCCATGCCCATCCCGGGCGCCGCCCTGCGTGGGACAGGCAAGGAGAACTTAGTCGCCGTCTCCCCGCCCCCTCGCGCCGGGTCGGCCGCCCCGTACGGCACCTCCCCGCCCTCCGCTCTGATGGGGCGCTCCCCGCCGGGCGTCGCCTCCTCGCCCGCGCCCGTCGCGCCCTACCAGGCCCTCCCCGTCCACGGCCCCGTCACTATCACCCACCACCTGACGGCGGGCCTGCCCGTCGTGGAGCCGGGCGAGATGAGCAAGGAGGTACGAGAGAGACAGAGGGAGAGTGGGCGGGAGGAAGAGACGAGCAAAAAAGAGCGTGGTCGGGGCTCCAATTGTGATGCAGGGGAGCGCCGCGCGTGCAGCGGCGCCGTCGCTTGGTCAGGCACCGCACCAATCTCCTGGACCTCCAGGCTGAATCTTGGGGTAGTGGGGCTGCCATCGGGGGTGAGTGGAGAGTCGGATGGTCCGTGGGCGTCCCCATGGCGTGGCGGGGCGTCAAAAGCCGCCCCTCACCCGCACGTGACAGCTCCTTCTCGCTCGCCAGCGACCCCAACCTCCCTCCCTCTCTCACATACATCATCAACCCGTCCTTCCCTTCTCCCACCCCTCTCCAACAGGACGTCGAAGCCCGCATCACCAAGGTCATCGAGGAGTACAAGCAGACTCTGATGGAGCGGACGGAGCTGCATATGGGGTGAGTAGACGGGAGAGAAGGCGGAGAGAGAGAGAGATAGAAGAGGAGAGAAGAGAGCGGCCACACGCACGCACACGCTCAGCTCAACCTTGCATCATCATTCTCATCTCATCCACATTTTGCCTCTCCCTCTCCTAGTTACCCCTACAACCTGGACTTTGACTCGTACAAGGCCCTGGCCGACCTCGCCCGCTTCTCAATCAACAACCTGGGCGACCCTTTCATCGAAAGCAACTACGGCGTCCACTCGCGCCAGTTTGAGGTCGGGGTCCTCGAATGGTTTGCCCGCCTTTGGGAGGCCGGGGATTACTGGGGCTACATCACCAACTGCGGCACGGAGGGCAACCTGCACGGCATCCTGGTTGGGCGGGAGAACCACCCGGACGGGGTGCTGTACGCGAGCGCGGAGAGCCATTACTCGGTCTTCAAGGCCGCCCGCATGTACAGGATGGACAGCGAGCGCGTGCCCACGCTGCCGTCCGGCGAGATCGATTGCGCCGCCCTGGGGGTGGCCCTGCGGAGGAACGCCAACCGCCCCGCCATCATCAACGTCAACTGCGGGACGACCGTCCGCGGGGCGGTGGATGACCTGGACGCCATCCTGGCCACCCTCAAGGCGGCGGGTTTTGAGGAGGACCGGTTTTACATCCACGTCGACGGCGCCCTCTTCGGCCTGATGATGCCCTTTGTCAAGGCGGCCCCGCACGTCACCTTTGCCAAGCCCATCGGCTCCATCAGCGTGTCCGGGCACAAGTTCATCGGCGCGCCCATGCCGTGCGGGGTTGTCATGACGCGCGCGTCCCTCGCGGCCGCCCTGTCGAATGATGTGGAGTACCTCAACTCCCGGGATGCGACGATCATGGGCTCCCGCAATGGCCACGCCCCCGTCTACATGTGGTACACGCTGACGCGGAAAGGGTATGCGGGCATGCGGGCGGACGTGGAGACGTGCCTGGAGCGGGCGCAGAGCCTGGCGGGCATGCTCGAGGCGGTCGGCATCAAGACCATGCTCAACCCGCTCTCCTCGACCGTCGTCTTCGAGCGCCCGCCGGACGAGGCCTTTGTCCGCAAGTGGCAGCTGGCGTGCGAGGGGGCCGTCGCGCACGTGGTGGTCATGCCCAACATCACGCCCGCCAAGTTGGACGCGTTTGTGGCGGACCTGGTGGCCTGCCGGGCGCGGTGGGTGGCCGCCGCGGCTGGGGAGGGCGCGGTGGTTGGGAATGGGAATTGAATTGTGGGGGAGAGAGAGACTGTGTGTGTGTCGTGTGTGTCGTCCGTGTGGGGCCTGCGTGCGGTCGTGAGGCTGGTGTGTTTTTGTAAAAGAGAGTTTCCTTGTTTCACACCCTCTTCTTTGCCCGCGCCGCCGCCCGCTGCGGCCGGCCCGCATTACCCGCCCCGCCGCTGCCCGGCACCGGCACGCCCGCCACCCAGTGCAGGGCCGCCGCAGGCGCCGCCGTGTAGTCCAATGGGCGGCCACCGCCGGGCCCGGCCGCGGCGGCCAGCGCGTCCTGGGCCAGGCCGTGGCCTGCAAAGAGCAGGGTCACGAGGGCGAGGCCTTCCGAGGGGGTGGCGCAGCCTGCCACGTGCACCGCGCCCCAGTACAGGGCGGCCCCGCCGGCCGCGGATCGCAGGGCCAGCCCAGGCACGGCAAACTCGGTCCGAAAGGGCGCCGGCCGGCGCCCTATGGAGGGGGAGGACGACAGGAAGGCGGCGTCGGTGAGGACCTTGCCGCCGCACCCGGCCAGCGTGCCCAGCAGCAAGGGCGCCGCGACCACGCCCGGGAAGCGGCGGACGGCCGTGTCGACGCGTGCGACGACCAAGGAGGCCCGCAGGATGTTCATGCAGGCCCGGGCTGCCGCCCGGGTGGGCGGAAAGGTGACCAGGGCGCGCAGGGCCGACCGGACGGGCGCTGGAGCGTACAGCAGCCCCCACCAGGCGAGGGTGTAGGCGACGCCGACCGCGTTGTCGGCCAGCAAGCCGATGGGCGACCCGGCCGGGTCCTGGAGGAGGAGGGCGGTGAGGATGCCGCCGCCAAAGGCCGCGAGGAGGCCGATCTTTGGGTGGAGAGGAAGAGCGTTATATCTTAGTCAGAGAGAGTATGAAAGTACGTCCTTCAGTTAAAAAAATGTGTGATGGGGAGGGGGTTTGGGGAATGGATGGATGGATGGATGCGAGGACGACCTGCCCTCTCTTTTCTCCACATCTCCTTACCCAAAAGGAGGCCATGAAGTTGGCCGCCAGGGCGGCGTGCTCCGCCCCGGCGTACCAGGACACGACGGTCAGGCAGTGGCCGGGTAAGAGGGCGCGGGCTGGCAGCGCAGCCAACGCTCTCCCTAGGCCGGCCAGGGAGCGGGCGGCAAAAAGGTCGAGGAATGGGGAAAATAAGGGGGCGGAGAGGGCGAACATTTTCTTCGGGCTGAACCTATGCTTTCGTCAATAAAGCACACACACACACACATACACGCGCACACGCGCGCGCGCACACACACGCACGCACACGCAGGCGTGAGGACCGGAGCAAAAGAGAGACGGGTGGGTGCGGAAAAGAATGAGTGTGACAACTGAGCGCGCTCCTAAACAGTCTTTTTTCTCTCTCTCTCCACACTCTCTCTGTCTCCCTCATCTCCCACAATGCCCCCCAAAGGAAAAGGCGGCGGCCGGAGTGCCTTTGTCAGGGCCACCCTCCGCCCCCCGGGTGGCGGGCCGGAGGAATCAGAGGGCAGCGCGAGCGATGGAGGGGCGGCGCCCGCGCCCACCCCGGCAGACCCGGCGCCGCCCGCTGCTGCGGCAGCTCCTCCGCCCACTGCCTCTCCTTCCAAGGCCCTCCCCGCCACCCGGGGCCAGCTATTGCAGCGCCACAAGCTGGAAGCCCGGACTGCCAAGGAGGTCAGCAAGCGGGCTGGAAAGAAGGGCAAAGCGGACGCGGCGGCCGCTGAGGCGGCCCTCGCGGGACGCCACGTGGCGGAACTGGCAGCCTTCGACTCGGCAGGCGGCCCCGGCGGCGGCGGCGGCGGCGGCGGTGGCGGCTCCAGTGACGATGGCGACGCCAGCGATGGCCAGGCCGCTGCTGCTGCTGTCGCCAAAGTCAGCCTGGGGGAGGAGGGTGGCGGGGCGGCCGGCAAGCCATCCGGCGGCCCCACCCGGGCCCAGGCCCGGCGCGCGGCGCGCGCTGCCGCCGAGGCGGCCCGCGACGCCGCCGCCGACGCGGACCGGGCCGCCGCCGCGGCGACCGGCCCCCGGGTCGCCGAAGCGGACGACCTGGCCGCCACGCTCGCACAACGCGGCCTGGGTGTCGTGGACGTGCCGGCGGACGGGCACTGCCTGTACGCGGCCCTCGCCCACCAACTCCAGGCTTCGTCAACCACCACCTCAACCACCGCCGACCCATCCTCCCCTCTCGCGCCCTGGACTGTCACCTCCCTGCGGTCCCTGGCCGCCGCACACATGCGGACCCATCGGGCCGAGTTCGAGCCGTTTGTGGCGGCGGAGGAGGCGGCGGCCGGGGCGGGCGGGGGTGGAGGCGGAGGCGGGGAGGCTGGCGAGGCTGGTGAGGGCGCTGACGACCCGTTCGAAGCGCACTGCGCGGCCGTGGAGCACACCGCCGCCTGGGGCGGCCAGGCCGAGATCGCGGCCCTGGCGGCGGCGCTGCCGGCGGAGGTCACCGTCCTGTCCGTGGGCCTGCCGCCGGTGGTGATGGGTGGAGAGATGGGGGAGGTGGTGGGAGGTGGTGGCGATGGAGAAAAGGCAGCCCGCGCTGCCGCGTCGCCGTCCCGCCGCCTGACCATCTGCTACCTGCGCCATGCCTTGGCCCTAGGCGCGCACTACAATTCAGTGGCCCCGCTGGAGGAGGTGGAAGAAAAGGACGAGGAGGAAGAGCTGGTGGAGAATGGTGGAGAGTGAGTAAAAATGAGGGGGGGGGGGATGTTTCTTCGACCACCCACCTCCTTCCAGGTGCACCCGACCTGCTCCCTGCTTTTTCCGCCCAGCTGCGAGTGTGATGGGAAGGAGGCAAGCACGAGAAAAGCAGGCCGCACACCACCCAGTCCCAGAAATCACACACACACACACACACACACACACACACACACACACACACACACACACACACACACACACACACACACACACTCTGTCTCTCTATCTCCTCTCTCTACACAGAAACAGCGCACCCCCGCCCAGCCCCGTCCCCTCGCCCCACCCCATCATCAGGTTCAAGTTTTGGAGCGCCTGCCCGGACGCCCCCTTCATCAGGTTGTCGATCGCGCTCATGATGATGACCCGCCCGGGCAGGCGGTCGGGCGCGACGGCGATGTGGGCGGCGTTGGTGCCCCGCACGTACCGCGTGTGTGGCACCCCTCCAGCTGGCAGCACTTTGACAAAGGCCTCGCCCTCGTAACGCGCCTGCAGAGCCGCCCGCGCGTCGTCCGCCGTGGCGCCCGGGGCCAGCTGGGCGTAAATGGTGACCAGCATGCCCCGGGCCATGGGCATGAGGTGCGGCGTGAAGGAGATGCGGACGGGCGCGTCCGTGCCTGTCATCGTGCCCGCCCTCACGGCCGCGCCCGTAAGGCCCTGCTCGATCTCGGGCATGTGGCGGTGGGCGGTCACGCCATACGGGTTGATGCCCTCCGCGATCTGACAAAGTGCAAAAGGAGGTGGGGAAGAGCGAGCGAGCGAGCGAGCGAGAGTGAGAGAGTGATTTGATGAGGTTTTGGGAGATTGGGGAGATGGAGAGCGCGCGCTCAAACCCTCTCCACTCCCTCTCTCTCTCTCTCTTCACCGCGCGCCGCGTCTCTCTCTCTCTCTCTCTCTTTTCGCTGCCTGCCCCCTCCTTCCTTACCTCCGTGTACAGCAGGTTGACCTTGGCCCCCCGCCCCGCCCCGGACACCCCGGACTTGGCGTCGATGATGATCCCAGTCGCCTCAATCAGGCCGGCCTCGACCAGGGGGACGAGGGGCAGCTGGGCGGCTGTCGGGTAACACCCCGGGTTGGCCACCAGGCGCGCGCCCTTCACGGCCTCCCGCGCCAGCTCTGTCAAGCCGTACACCGCCTCCGCTTGGAGCTCCGGCGCCGCGTGCGGGTTGCCGTACCATTCCTCGTAGACGGCCGTGTCTTTTAGCCGGAAGTCCGCAGACAGGTCGACGACCTTAATGTGGGAGGGCAGGGAGGCCAGCGTCGCCTGGGTCGTCGCGTGGGGCAGGCAGCAGAAGGCCGCTTCGATGGACCCCCAGTCCACGTCCCCGATCTTGGCGAGCGTGGCGGCGGGGGAGGACGGCGGCAGGGCGGAGGCCAGGTGGGGGAACACGTCGGCAAAGGGCTTGCCCGCGTTGGACTCGCCCGTCAGGGCCGCGATGGTCAGGCCCGGGTGGTTGGCCACCAGGCGCACGGCTTCGGCCCCCGTGTAGCCGGACGCGCCCAGGATGGCGAGGCGGGCGGAGGCCTGGGAGAGGGAGGGGGGAGAGAGAGCGGATGGGGCGAGAGTGATGAGGTTGAGAGGTTGGCTAGGGCGGCCTGCTGGTTGTGACCGGTCGCATGCAGCCGCGTTTTGTTAGGGCGAGCGGGCGCGATTTGCCTTGGGACCCACACCAAAGATGAGCGGCCGAGACAGTGCGTCCATTTCACAGCTCAGAGGTATTCAAAAGTGTGGCTGAGAGGAATGGCGCGCCTTAGCGTGAAGAGGAGAAAGGGCGCACGCTCTCGCAGTCGTCCGATTGTCGAGCGTCTCTGTGTCTCCCTCCTCCTTTTCAAAAAAACTCACCGCGTTCACCACCACCGCGTTGCGAGATGCATGAGGGCGGGTGGTGGGGGTCGGCCTAACGTTCGGGCGGGCAGCCGCCATTGTGTGGGGATGAGTGAGAGAACGGAACGAGATGTGAAAGAGGTCGTCGCAGCGCGAGGTTTTGGGTCACCCCACCATTTTTTTGTTTCTCCTTCGTCTCTCTTCATCTCCCACGCGATGGTGCGTGACGTTCGCCTCCTCTGATGCCGGTTCAGCGCACCCGCCCGCGCCAGGCCCCATCTCTCTCAACGCTCCTCAAGCCCAAGGGGCTGAGCTCAGCAGGACCATACTGTGTCAGCCCCGCTGGCCCTTCGCATCAACAACACACCGCCGGCGCCAGTTTTCTCACGCACTCCACCCCCGCACACACATGCAGTCCCACACCATCCTCCTGCTACAGCCCGTCCGGGAGAAGTCGTCCCGCACGTTTTACGAGTACCCGTCCGTGCCCAAGGCGGTTGAAGGTAAAATGACGAAGAGGGCGCGTGTTTATTTTTTATTCGAAGCAAAAGCGATCTCCATCCCCAGCTCTCTTTCTCAACCTTGCTCTCTCTCGCTCTCTCTCGCCCAGGCGTCATCACCATCTTCGAGGGCGTCCTCAAGACCCGGCAGCGCCAGAACACGCAGATAACCTACTCGGCTGCCGACCTACATGCCTGGCTGGACACGCTGGTGAGGAGAGATATGGAGGAGAGATGGAGAGATGGAGAGCGGCCCCGACCTTCCCATTCCATTTCCCATCCATCCACCATCATTCCCCTCACCTCTCTCTCTTCTCTCTGCCCGCTTTCAACCACAGCCCGCGGCTGGCGTGCTCGTCTTCGACACCAAGTCGCAGGTGCGTGAATGTTGTCATTTTTGGTGGTAGAGAGAGCACAGGAGCTCCCACAACGCGCAAGCACCGCGCTCCTTTGTTTCTTCACGCCTGACCCACCCCAGAGAGCACTTCCAAACCTTCTCTCAGCATCTCTCACTGCCCTCTCTCTTCTCTCTCTCTCTCTTCTCTCCTTCCAGATGTACTCCCCGCGCGCCCTGGACTGGCTGAAAGCCGAGACCCTGTCTTTCTTGAAAAAGCAGGCGGGCGGTGGGGGTGGGGGGCGGCGGTGAGAGAGAGATGGGAGAGAGAGAGGGAGGTGCGTGGCTTGTGGTTGTTGGTAGAAAACATACAAAGGAAAAAGTAAGAAAGCGTGCGCGTGGATTGAGAGATGCCCGCCGCGTCACGGCCGACACTCAGAGAGACAGGACAGGTAAGTGAAGCAATAAAATAAGAAAGCGCGCGCTTTTTTATGTTCACAGCTCATCCTTGCCCCCACTGCTCCCCGCTTTCCCAACCACCGCACCTGCCGCGGCCGCTGCCGCCTCCGCTGCCGCCACCGCCCCCGCATCGCACGCCGCGGGGGCCTCCAGCACCGCCGCGTACGCGCACCGGGACGGCTCGGTCACCGTGTGCAGCACCTCTTTAGGGCCGCACACCAGGGTGACTGTCATGGAGCGGGCCGGCCCATTCCAGCAGGCGGACCCGCCCTCAAAGCGCATCACCAGCGGGTAGCCACCGCTCACATTGCCTTTCTCGCCCCACCCCGCCCAGTCCCCTAGGTCCGTCGCCCCGCCGCTGCCGCCGATCTCCTTCTGGGCGGCGTCGTCGAAGGGGCAGACCTGGTAGGTGTACTTGTCGACGTCCGCGTTAAAGCAGCGGCCGACGAGCGGGGCGAAAGCGGAATCGGGAGGGCCAAGGTCGAGGGCGACTTTGAGGGCCGCGCCTTTGGCCGCTGTCTCCGCTTCTTTTGCCGCCTTCTCCGCCTCTGACAGCGCGTTCCGGGCGGCGATCGCCTTGTCGGAGGCGGCGTGGGAGACGGCCGCCGCGGCGGCAGCGGCGGCGGCGGAGGGCGAGCGCGCAGAGAGAGCGCCGGGCGCCAGGGAGCGCAGCCAGGAGAGGCCGGCGGTGAGGCGCGAGGAGGTCAGAGGTTGCGGGGCGGCGCCCGCCTCCGCCGCCCCGCTCTCCCCTGCCGTCCCCGTCTCCACGCCCGCGTCGGCATCCAGATCGACGACATTGATGTCCTCGCCACCGGAGGAGGAGGAGGAGGAGGAAGCGTCCGCGGCGGGCGCGGGCGCGACCGGGTCCTTCGTGCCAGCACCAGCACCAGCGGCCACCTCCGCCTCCTTCGCCTCCTCCTTCACCTTCGCCGGCCCCGCCGCCGCGGGGTCGTGCGTCCACTGGGCGGCGATGCGGCGACCGACCTCGTCAGGGTCCTCCTCCGCCTTTGCCTCAGTTGTTGGTGGGGATGGGGTTGTGGCCTCGGGGGCCGGCGCCTCCTCGGGCGCCTCCGCATTAGCGGGTGGCGGCGGTGGCAGCACCCCCTCCTTTTCCTCCTCCACTTTCGCCGCCCGGGCCGCCACCCGCGCCGCAGCCTCCCGCGCCTTGCGCTCGGCCTTTTCCGCCGCCTCTTTGGCCGGCTTCAGCGCCTCCGCCTTGGCCGCCGCCACCTTGGCAGCCTTCTGCTTTGCCGCCGCGTCCGCCGCCCAGGCAGCCTTGAGTTCGACCGCTTTAGCCACCGCCGCCGCCCGGGCGGTCGCGCCCTCCTTCACCGCCGCCAGCCGTGCGGCCGCGGCGGCCCGGGCAGCTGCGCCCGTGGCCGCGCAGATGTCCGGGCAGGCGCCGTCGGGCTCGTCGCTGCCGTCGCAGCAGTCTGTATGAGAGAAAAGAGAAGAGGTGGGTGATGTGATGTGATGAGACTGTCGAGGTTTGTGTGCGCACGCCTCCCCTTTCTGCACTCTCCACTTTTTAACTCACCGCACACGCCGTCATCCACGAAGGAGGAGTTGAGGGTCTTGGGGACGTGGCCGGCGTTGATGCAATAGAATTGGCCATTGGCGCAGGCAGCCGTGCCTGAAAAGGATGCAGAGAAGTGTGTTGAGTCCAGCGCGCGCTGATTGCTTTCTTTGCGCTCTCATCACGCACGCTCCGCGCCGCGCTGGCACCCCTTTTCGCACCCCACGCAAGCCAGGATATATGCACATCGTGCTCTCTCTCGCCACCCATCCCCTTTTATCTACTGACCTGGCTCGTCCGACCCGTCCACGCAGTCGCAATAGCCGTCATTGATGCGGGCGGGCGGCACGGGCAGCAAGCCGGTCAGGCTCGGGCAGAAGAAGGGGGTAGCCGCGTATAGGTGGGCGTCGCCGGGGGAGACACCGCGTGGCGGGGCGGCGCCGCTGGCAGTGGCCGACAGCGCCAGGCCCGCCAGCAGGGCCAGTAAGCGGGGCATTTTTTTTTTTCAACCGCGCCAGAAAAATGAATGGGGGGGCAGGCCAGTCTCCTCTGTTCTGTGCTCATTCTTCTTTTTTTCTCACGGCGCCTCCGCCCCCGTGCGTCCACATCCCAGACCACCCCCAGGTGCGCCGGCGCAGAGTCAGTGTTAACACACTCCCCCTCTTCTAGCACAGCCGCAATGTAGAGAGTGGGAGCACGGAGGGTGCACGTGCCAGGCTCCTCTTTTTTCTCCGCGCCGGCGCGCCGACGGCGCTGCCCGCGCGTTGCTGCCTTCTCTCTCGATCACCGCCCGGGGCAGGCAGGCCTGGCGATGTCTGTACCCTGCCCAGGCGTCGGGCATGCCATGACGGTCACGTCCGCGTGGCCGGGAAGAGGGAGAGGCACACTGGCGCCAGGCGGGGCCGGGGAAGAGAGCGAGCAAGCGACATCGAGAACCACGGCGGCCGATCGAGGCAGGCGAGGTGCGTTTTTTTTCAACCTTCCCCTCATCTCCCTCCTCCTCCTCACTCTCTCTCCAGGCTCCCTCCCCTCACAAACCATGCCCGCCAAGCTGGCCGTCCTGGCCTACCCGGGCAACAAGGGCGCGTTCAAGGCCCTGATCGTGGCCGAGATGACGGGCGTCCAGGTGGAGGCCCCGCGCTTCCAGATGGGCACCGACAACAAGGCGCCGGCCTTCCTGGCCATCAACCCGATCGGCAAGGTGCCCGCCCTCTCCATCGACGGCGGCAAGGGCGGCGGCGTCTTCGAGTCCAACGCCATGGCCCGCTACGTCGCCCGCCTCACCCCCGCCGGCGCGGCCCTGCTCGGCGGGGCGGACCCGCTGACCGCGGCGCACGTCGACCAGTGGGTCGACTTCCTCACCAACGAGCTCGACACACCCATCCTGGCCTGGTTCCTGCCCGCCGCCGGCATGCGCACCGAGGCCGAGTGCGGGACCGCCCCGGCCGCCATCGCCCGCGTGGAGCGGGGCATGGCCGTCCTGGACGCCGTGCTCCGGGAGAGGACGTTCCTGGTGGGCGACGCGGTCACGCTGGCGGACATCGTCGGCGCGGCCTCCCTGTGGCTGGGCTTCACCAAGCTCTTTGAGCCCGCCCTCGTGGCCAAGTACCCGAACGTCGCCCGGTACTACGACACCCTCGCCCACCAGCCCGCCTTCGAGAAGGTGATGGGGGAGGTGGTTTACGCCAAGGCGGGCGCGCTGGCGGCCGTGGCTGAGGACGCCAAGAAGGCGGCGGCCGCGGCGAGCGCGCCAGCGCCAGTGCCCGCGCCCGCCGGCGCCGCCGCCGCGGACCCGTCCGACCCGTCCGCCCCCGCCGCGCCCAAGCCCAAAAACCCGCTGGACCTGCTCCCCCCCTCCACCATGGCCCTGGACGCCTACAAGCGCCTGTACTCCAACACCCCTGCCGCCCAGTTCAAGGAAATCGCGGTGGAGGGCCTGTGGAAGGGGGCCGCGGTCCCAAACTCCCCGACCCAGGAAGTCTTCCCGGGCTTCGACCCCGAGGGCTTCTCCCTGTGGTCCTGCGATTACAAGTACCCGGAAGAAAACACGGTCAACTACGTCGTCATGAACAAGGTCGGCGGCTTCCTGCAGCGCATTGACTACGCCCGCAAGTACGCGTTCGGGGTGATGTGCATCCTGAAGGACGGCGACACCTTCCCGATCCGTGGCTTCTGGATCTTCCGGGGCCAGGGCATCCCGCCGCAGATGGTGGAGGAGTGCTACGACCTGGACCTGTACAACTGGGCCAAGCTGGACTGGCCGATCGATGAGAAGACGAAGGCCCGCATCGGGGACATGCTGGCGGAGGAGGAGAAGATCGACGGGCTGGAGCACGTCGAGTGCAAGGTGTTCAAGTGAATTTGATGAGGCGTGTTTTTTTTCCTCCTGTCGCGCGCGCTGCATTTTGCCTTTGTTTGGTGTGATGCGTGTGAGTAAATGGGGTCACCCCCACACCCGCACCCAAATCCATTCGGTATCCATCCCTTCGAATATTGGTTCTCTTTTTTTTAGCGCCGCCCTGCACTCACAGCAATACACAAGAAACACAAGTAACACCCTCGCTCGTCCGTCATCACCCCCCCCCCCCACCCCATGCACCCCCTTCATTTCGCCTTTTTCGTGCCGCCCTTGGCTTTGGCGGCCGCGGCCGAGCGCGCGCGCGCCGCGACCGCGGCCTCATTCTTTTTAGCCTTCTTTGGCGGCTCCTCCACCGCCCGCCAAATGCCGCCCGCCAGCAGGGCGCCCACCATGGGCGCCACCAGGAACGCGCCCGCGTGGGCCAGGGCGGTGTGGTGGGACGCGGAGGCGGCCAGGGCCTTGCGCGCCCAGGCGGCCGCGTAGGCCGGGTTGAAGGAGGGGACGTGGTTGCCCAGCGACCCGGCCCACGTGAAGGCGAGCGTGCAGGCCAGGGGCACCCCCCACGCGCCCCAGGACCCGGGCCGCGCCTCGGCGACGGACCAGATGACGACCAGGGCCAGGGCGGCGCCCAGCAGCGTCTCGGCGACCACGGCGGAGCGCAGGGACAGCATCGCCGGCAGCGGCACCGTCGCCGCCAGGTGGAGGGGCAGGAGGGCGGTCGCTGCCACTGCCCCGCCCACCGCGCCGGCCGTCTGGGCGGCGCCCCGGGCGAGGGCGGCCTTGACCGGGCCGCCCAGGCCCTTCCCCGCCGCGGCCAGGGCCAGGGCGTGGGCCGGGTTGAAGCAGGGCGCGCCGCCCACGCCGGCCAGGCGGCCGATGGCCCGGGCGGCAGGGGAGAAGGCGGCCAGCCCCACGCCCAGCACGGCCAGCCCCGCCACGAAGGCCGACATCCCGGTGGCAGGCGCCAGGCGCAGGGCGGCCTCCCCCCAGAGCGAGGAGAAGAGGATGAAGGCGGCAGTGGTCGCCGCGTCGGCGACCGCCAGGCGGAGCGTGGAGGGGCGGCGGGGGGGCATTTGCTCGTCCTGTTTTTGTGTTTCTGTTTTCGTTTGTGTCTTTATTAGAGGGGGAGAAAGAAAGAGGTGTGTGAGTGTGAGGCATGCAGGCGGCGTGGAAGGGTGGGCGTGACGGGCGCGACGGCACGCGTGGAGATGAGGGAGGAGGTTGAAGATAGAGCGCACTACGCTCGCTCGAAAAAAGCATTTGGCCTCGCGCTCTTTCTCGCCCGCAAAAGAAAATGCAGGACCCGCCTCCTACCTCGCGCGCGGGCGGAGATGGCACTCTCGACAGCGTGACCGTGCCCGAGCGTGTGTGACAGGGCGGAATGCGTACCTGGGGAGGGTGTGTGTGGCGGGAGAAAAACGGAGGAGGCCAAAAATAAGCGCAATGCTCGCTCACATCATCAAAAGCGAAAGACTTTCGCGGGTGCCCTTTTGCGTGCGGCCCCTCTCGCGCGCACGCACACACCCAGCTGGTCTGGCGAGGTGATCGCGCACAAGCCCTCTCTCTATCCTGTCATGGCGACCGAAGAATTCTCCAACGTCCTCATAGCCGGGCGGGCGGGCACGGTAAGATGATGATGGATAGGAGCGCGGCGGCGTTTTTCTTCAATCGCGCGCTCGCTCCCTTCTCTCACACCCTCTCTCTCCTCTCCTTCTCGCCCATTCTCAGGCCGACGGCGTCCTCCGCCTAGGCCCGACCGGCGCGTCCTGGAAGAAAACAGGGGGCGGGCGGGCCATCGAGGTGGACGTGAAAGGTAAGAGGGAGGGGAGAGGAATCGCGCTGCGCGGCTCGCATCGCTTTCGACCCACCTCCGCGTCCGCGTCTCATTTTTTTTTTTTCCATCTCCTCTGTCCCTTCCCATGAAAGACCTCGCCGCCGCCATCTGGACGACCACCTCCCGGGGCGGCCACCTCACCCTGACGCGCACACCCACCAGCGCCACTGGCGGCGCCCCGCCCCCGTCCGCCCTACAATTCACGGGCCTGCGCTCGGACGACCTGACCCGCCTGCGGGCGGCGGTGTCTGCCTGGGCCGCGGCGGGGCGTGGCCCGCCCCTCACGACCGCCGCCCAGGCCGTCGCGGGCGGCAACTGGGGCGGCCTGGCCCTGGAGGGCGGCGACCTCGCCTTCTCCGCCCTGGATGGCAAGCCCCTGTTCCGCCTGCCCCTGGGTGACGTGGCCTCCATCGCGGCGGGCGGCCGGGATGAGGTCTCCCTCGACCTGCCCGCCGACGACACGGGCGGCGGCGGCGGCGGCGCCCGCTGCGACGCCTTGGTCTCCATCGCCTTCCACGTCCCGCCGGGTGCGGGTGGCGCGGCGACGCTGGCGGGGGTGGACATGGAGGCCGCCGCCGCGGCCGCCGCCGCGGCTGCCCCGCCCAAGGCGGCTGGCTCGCGCGAGCCCTCGCCCGCGGCTGGCCCCACCCCCGCCGCCGCCCTGGCGTCCCTCCTCTCCACCCGCACCCCCGCCGGTGCCTCCACCGCCGGCACACCCGCCGCCGTCTTCCCGGGCGTCGCCGTCCTGGCCCCGCGCGGCCGGTTCGACGTCGCGCTCTTCGACCGGGCCCTCACGCTGAGCGGCGCGGGAGGGGAGTACCGCGTCCCGTACGACGCCATCGTGCGGGCCCTCCTCCTGCCCCGCCCGCACGCCCCGCACACGCTGGTCGCCATCCAGGTGGACCCGCCCGTGCGACGGGGGCAGACGTACTACCCAATCCTGCTGCTCCAATTCCGGGGGGACGACGTGTTTGGTGAGGAGGAGGAGGAGGGTGGTGGTGGTGGTGGTGGCGCCCACCCGCCGACCGCGCCCCCGCTGACCCTGGCCCTCCCCGCCGACGTCCTGGCCGTCAAGAACGCGGAGTGCGGGGGGCGCCTGCCGGCCGTGCTGACCGGCCCGGCAGCGGACGTGTTCAGCAAGGCCCTGCGCGGGCTGGCAAACACCAAGGTCGGCCGCCCGGGCGCGTTTCGGTCGGCCCTCGACCCTGACGCGGCCGCCTTCCGCGCCTCCTTCAAGGCCGACGACGGGTACGTCTACCCCCTGGACCGGGCGTTCGTGTACGTGCCCAAGCCGCCCGTCCTGGTGCCGTACGATGACGTGGCGTCCGTCGAGTTCGTGCGGCGGGGGCTGGGGGCGGGGGGCAGCGCGGCCCTGGCGGGTGCGCAAAAGACGTTTGACCTGTCGGTCCGCCTCCACGCCCGGGGCGGCGGCGGCGAGCTCCTCTTCCGGGGCATCGCCAAGGGGGAGTGGACCAACCTGTACGACTGGGTGACCGCGCGCGGGCTAGTGGTGGACAACCAGCCGGACGCGGCGGCCGGGCCGGGTGGTGGCGGGGTGGGTGGAGGGGGCGGCGGGGGGGGCCGGGGCAACGCACAGGATGAGGATTCGGAGGACGCCGAGGACGAGGATTTCGGGGGGGGCGACGGCGGCGAGCCTTCCTCTGACGATGACGCGTCCGGTGACAGCGATGGCGGCGGCGGGTCCTCCTCGTCGGACGACGAAGAGGACGGCGGCTCGAACAAGAAGAAGAAGGCGTTGGTCCAGACGAAGAAAACTAAGGCCGCGTCTTCCCTAGGCGCCGCCAGTCCGCCCAAGAAAAAGGCGAAAGCCAAGAAAGACCCCAACGCGCCCAAGGGCGCCCTGTCGGCCTTTATGATCTTTTCCACCGCCAAGCGCCCGGACCTGGTCGCCGCCAACCCGGGGGCCGCGTTCGCGGACATTGGCCGCGCGGCGGGCGAGGCGTGGCGGGCGCTTGACGCAGACGCCAAAAAAGATTGGGAGGCGAAGGCCGCGGCCGACAAGGAGCGGCACGCCCGGGAGATGGCGGCGTACAAGGCCAAAGCAGCTGCTGGTGCTGCGCCTGGGGAGGATGGTGCGGCGGCGGGTGTCAAGGCGGAGCCCAGCGCGAGCGGTGGGGATGAGGGTGGGGGGAGCGAGGTGGTCGAGGTCAAGGACGAGGCAAGCGAGTGAGAGGAAATGAGATGCGCGAGAAAGTTTTGGGTGGGGGGTGGAGAGAGAGAGAGAGGCGCCGCGCGCATGCACACGGGTGGACACTTCCCCTGCTATGGCTGCGTGTGGTGCCGGCGCGCGAGATGCAAAAACTGAGATGGGAGGGGGATGCATGGGATGGATTTTTTTGTTGTTTTACCTGAAAAGGAAAGAAACACCCCCACGCAAACACAACCCCGCTCTCTTTCGTCGATCGTTCTCTTTCTTTGGAAACGCCCCACCACCACCACTAGAGAGAGACGAGGAAGGAAAGAATAAAAGGCGGCGAGCTGCCCTTATTTTTCCGTTTTCCCATCTCTCTCCAGCCACCACCCCCATTCCTCTCTCATCTCATGATGGGGTTGGGTTGGTGGTACGCTCAGTCCGCCGCGCCCTCCGGCTTGGCCGAGTCCGCCGCCGCCGCCGCCCCCGCGCCGCCCGCCCCGCCACCATCCCCGCCGTCCGCGTCCTGCATGTCCGACGTCCACAGTGTCAGGTTGTCGCGGAGAAGCTGCATGATGAGCGTGGAGTCCTTGTAGGATTCCTCGCCCAGCGTGTCCAGTTCGGCGATGGCCTCGTCAAACGCCTGCTTGGCCAGGTGGCACGCCCGCTCGGGCGAGTTGAGGATCTCGTAGTAAAAGACCGAGAAGTTGAGGGCGAGGCCCAGGCGGATGGGGTGGGTCGGCGCGAGGTCGACCAGCGCAATGTCCTGCGCGGCCTTGTACGCGAGCAGCGTGTGCTCCGCCGCCTCCTTGCGGTCGCCGCCCGTCTTGAATTCGGCCAGGTACCGGTGGTAGTCACCCTGGGGGGGCGGGAGGGGAGAGGAGAGCAAAGGAGGAGAGAATATTGAGAATATGGAGTGGTTGGGGCCCAATGGTTGTGCTCCCTCTTGGGTGGAGGGGTGGGTTGGCGCCGATGGCGCGCCTACGGGTTTTTCCCCTACCGGGCCTCTCCGCGGCCCTGAGGCCCCACGCCCACCCGCCCAACCGCACCCACACCCCAGGCGTGAAGCTAAGGGCCCACACCGCCCAGGCCCGGCCCGGGCGGGCGGGTTTGGAGGCTGCCGGCCACCCCCGCACGCGGTCAAAGGGGCGAGAGAGACAGCGCCCATCGAGGGAGCGCCCTCGCCCGCCGCTGCCCTCCCCCCCTCGCTCTCCCGCCCCTCGCCCCTCTCCCAATCCGCTCACCTTCATCTTCAGGTAGAACACCTTGGACTCCCCACTAGAGGCGGTGGGGATGAGGTGGTCGTCCAGGAGGGCCAGGATGGAGGCACAGATCTCGGACAGCTCCTTCTCGACCTGCGAGCGAAGGGGAGGGAAAAAAAAAAAAGTGAGCGTTCTCAATGCAAGGCCAAGAGGGGCGGGCAGAGGGTGCGACCGGCCCCCATCACCGCCTCCAGCACGCGCCCACGTCCCTAGCCTAGCCAGCCATGCGAGTGGCCAGCCCCAGATCGCGAGGGTGGCGGGGTGTGGCGCACTCAAAAAGCCGGAGCGCAGCGCCGCGCCTGCGCCCGCTCAGCAGCTGGGGCAGGCAAACTCGCCCCCATTCCCCCTCGCGCGAGCGTGGTCCGGGCGGCGGCGGTGGCTGCCTACCGCCCCAATACCTGACCAGACTAATCGAATAGGCAGGCGGGGTGGTGGGGCGGTGCGCGGGCGCGGCGGTCGGCCGGTCGGGGCGTGCAAGAAGAGGGGCAGCAGTTTCGCTCTCTCGCTTTAGAGCAAGGGGTGCCCCTTTTTTCGCCTCCCCGCGCGGGCGGAGGGCCGCGCTCCCGTCCTACACCCACCACCCAGGCGCGTGGGAACATGCGCGGAGGACCCACCCGGGGGGTCGCGGGGACTGGCCCGCGTCACAAGGGCGCCGGCGGTGCGCGCAGGGGGGGGGGGGGGGCAAACACCATCCCCGAACAAAAAAAAAAAAAAAAAAAAACGCACCACCACCCGGTAACGCTTGATCCGGGCCACATGCTCCGCGTTGCCCTTCGCCTCCTCCTTCTGCTCGATGGAGGACACGATGCGCCAGGACGCGCGGCGGGCGCCGATGACGTTCTTGTAGGCCACGGACAGGAGGTTGCGCTCCTCGACGGAGAGCTCCGCGCCGTCACCGCCGCCGCCAGTCGACACGGCGCTCGCGACCTTCTTCATCTCCGCCGTCATCTCGTCGTAACGCTCCGCCTGCTCGGCCAGCTTGGCCATGTAGACGGCCTCCTCCCGGTCGACGGGCATGGTGTGGAGAGAGAGAGGTGGGTGTGTGGTTGAGGGTGCGGACGCGAGGAGTGGGGCCGCACAGGCGCAATTAGAGGAGTGTTTCAAAGAGCAAAGTTGGCTGCTTGTCACAAACTTCAACCCTCGCCCCCCCGTGTGCTCAGCCCGCGCCTCTCACAGCCAGAGAGAGAGAGCCGAGCTCGTCCGAGGCGTGCCGCTACACCAGGATCACTCTCTCCCTCCAACCACACCTCCGACCACGCGCGCACTGCCGCGTCGTGCGAGAGAGACCCTCAACCTCAACCTTTTCCTACCCGCCGCCTGGAGAGAACGAGTGTTAACCTGTGTCTAGCCGCCTTTCTCTCACCTGTTTGACCAGCCATGTCGGTCGCCCGGGGCAGCAAGCTTCTTAACTACATCAACTACCGTGCGTGAGATATCTAGAGGGGAGCGTCGTGGGGGCGTGAGATGCGAGAGAAGCGCATGCAGGTCGGAAGGAAGGGGGGGGAAAAACGCGGGTGTTTGTGCGCTTCCCACCCATCCTTTCACCCATCATCTCTCTCACCCACTCAACAAACACAGGGATGCGAATCACCATGAATGACGGCCGCCAGATCGTGGGGCGGTGAGTGATGATGAGGGGTGTGAGAGAGGTCGAGAGACGCAAAACACGTAGCCGCCCCGGAAGAATTGACGGGCGATCGTTCGCACGCCCCACACCCTTCTCGCCTGCTGCCCTTGCACCGGCGTCGGGTTCCACGCGCACCCTGGTGCGCAGAATACGCACATTTGACATGCGCAAGGGGTGGAAGAGGGATGGCGGTGGGCGCCCTGGGCTGCACTCGCCGCTGCCGATTCGGGGAAGCACCAGCGTTTTTTTTTTTTTTCTCTCTTTTCGCCGCTCGACCACCCTCTCATCATCTTTCCATTTCCTCCCTCCATACATTTACAGCTTCATGGCCTTCGACCGCCACCTCAACCTGGTCCTGGGCGATGCCGAAGAGTTCCGCCCCCTGCGCGGCAAGGCGGCAGCGGCGGCGGGCGGCGGTGCGGGCGGCGAACCAGCGGCCGCGCGCCGCGTCCTCGGCCTCGTCATCCTCCGCGGCGGCGCCGTCCTGGCCCTGGCCGTGGAGGGTCCGCCGCCGTCTGCGGAACGACGCCCCAAAGCCGCGGGTGGTGGCGCCGGCGGGCCGGGCGTGGGGCGGGCGGCGGGGCGGGGCATGCCCCTGGCCCCGCCTGGTGGGCCGCCGCCGGGGCTGGGCGGCCCCGTCCCGGGCCTCGGCGCGGCGGCCCCCGGCATGATGGCGCCCATGCCCATGGGCGGGCCGCCCCCCGGGTGGCGCCCCGGGGCGCCGCCGCCTGGTGGGGCGCCCTTCCCGCCGCGGTGAGAACGACCGTGTGCGCGAGAAAAGAGAGAGAGAGAGAGAGAGAGAGAGGCTGACGGGATTTCTCTCGAAATCCCACTCGAGAAAACAAAAAAAGGAGAAGGCAAAAACTTCACAAAAGCATTCACACGAAAATAATTGAACAAGGGCCA
>Ga0315289_10000539_pt1 | contig 58147 bp, 48 predicted proteins | sample YL17G11_40_MG_FD_203452 | JGI IMG/M metagenome (GOLD analysis project Ga0315289, IMG submission 203452) | Sediment microbial communities from Yellowstone Lake, YNP, Wyoming, USA - YL17G11_40 | ecosystem: Environmental > Aquatic > Freshwater > Lake > Sediment | place: USA: Wyoming | collected... | reverse complement strand
CATCGATTTGGCGCTCTTGAGCGACAGTGGCCAGAAAACGACTTTCATCAATATCGAGAAAACTATGATCACCACGCCGTAGTTGGGTATCCCCTTGTGCATGTTGGTGAAAAGCCAGAGAACGGCAACCGCAAAAGGACGAAACAATTTCCATCCGAAATCGACCAGGTTGGATAAACCCTGGCCCATGTCGCGCAAACGGTCATAATCGAGCGGGCCGGCGTAGATATTGAAGCTCAGCGATGTTTCCTTCTCGGGATTATTATACGTCATCCCGGCGCCGAATAACTCCCAGGGCAGAGGCGTTCCGGCGGCGCCCATGCGGGAGGCTTTTTCGCCGACCACAACCACCTCGTCACCCGCTTTGGTGTCAGAAATCACGACCGCCGTAAAGTACTTCGTTCTGGTTGCAACCCAGTCAATCGGTCCGGTCGCCACCTGTTTCAGTCCGCCGTTCTTGACACTCTTGAAGTAATCGAATTCGCCCCCCATGCTGAAGAAACCGCCGAGCTTGGCCCTATCCTGATTCAAATCCGCTTCGGTCGGCTCCAACGGCGCAAACCATCCGACCGTAATCCCCTGCTCCATGCCGAGCTTCTGCGGCTCCTTTATATCAATATCCAGATTGAAGATGTAGCCATCATAATGGAAATTATATTTCTTTGCCACCGATGCGCCGTCGGGGGACAAATAGGTGAACGTTACACTGACAGTAGAATCAAGCTTATTCAGAATGACGCTGTCGCCGTCGACCTGAAACGAGTAGGCGTTGAACGGCGCCACCCCGTCGACATACCCCAGTGTCAGGGCGCCGTAACGAGCCCACTCCGGCTGGGTGTAATCGGCCAGCATGTGAACCTGTTCGGCGTCCTTGGTCAGATAATTTTTCAGGACGACCTCTTTAACGTTGCCACCAATGGATGACAGCACCACCTTGAGGTTCCTGGTGTCGATGGCGATGAGGCGTTCCGGCTGGTTTTGAGCCAGGGCAGTGGAGTCTATGGCGGCCATCGCTGGCGCCGGGGGTGGCGTTACGAGTGTCTCGGGCACTACGGCGACGCCGGTAGATTCCGCGGTCGTCGTGGTGTCGGGCGCGACCGGCTTAGGTGGCGGCGGGAAGATGATGTTCCAGAACGGAAGCCAGGCCAGCAGGATGACCATTATGATTATGAAGCCTGTGATTGATCTCTTATCCATAGAATTAGGCCGGGTCGGCGCCTCCGCGGCTGAAGGGGTTGCAGCGCAAGAGCCGCCAGGCCGATTTGCCCGCACCTTGAACAGCGCCGTATTTCACGAAGGCTTGACGAGAATATTCCGAGCAAGATGGGTAATAACGGCATTGTCCGCCAAAGACGGTGCCGAGCGTGAGCTGATAGAGCTTCACCAATATCGAAAGGGCTTTTCCGAAGATTCTATTCATCAAAATATTCTAATGGCATGGTGTCATTGCGAGGAGACCCATTTGGGGCGACGTGGCAATCTCATCTTTTCCGCAAGGAGATCGCCACGTCCCGGTAAGACCGGGACTCGCGATGACACGGTTTTGTTTGTTGTGGTCCTTATTCAAACAATTCATTTCAAAGTTTTCAGCATATCCTCAATTTCGGCCACCAGGTCGGCCTCGTCCGTGACGGGCAATTTTATCCGTATCACGACCATTTTGTTCTCCGGCCAGAGCTCCTTGTGCGTTCTAAGGAACTCCCTGATGACCCGTTTGATGCGGTTGCGCCTGACCGCGTTGCCGGCCTTGCGCGAGACCATGATTCCGAATCCGGCAGTTGCCGGACCGGGCCCTTTGGTGCTGCTTGCACTGACGACCTCACACCATCGCCCCTGGCTGCGCCGGGACTCTTTTCCCGCCATGACCGCCAGGAAATTGGATCGTCCCCGGAGGCGCGCCGAGCGTGGGAACGAGTTATCGCGCGGCTCGCTCGTAAGGTCTGCTCCTCCCTGCTACTCGTCGCTGACGGTTAGTTTGTGACGGCCTTTGGCGCGGCGGCGTTTGAGGACGGCGCGGCCGGCCTTGGTCGACATCCGTTTCCGGAACCCGTGGTCGTTTCTGCGCTTGCGCCTCGATGGCTGATAAGTTCTCTTCATGAATACCTCTAAAGCAAAATTCTATTCAAACTCAATGCCCCAAAATAAAAATTAGAATTGCAATATAGGAATAAATTAAGGGAGGTCAAGGGAAAAGGGGATTGACTTTTGGAGCGGTATGATTTATAGTACTATCGCGTCGATTTTGAGAGAAATTCAATGAATGGGCCTATGTCGAGAAATCAATCTACCTTATTGCCACTAGAGATTTTCCGCCCCATGCCTCTTGATATGCCACGCGGAAAAGCTAACAACTTGAAAAGACGGGCTCTTTACGAAAAATACTATCCGCTTCTAGCAGTTCACCCTCAGATGAATAGAGAGTTAGTTTCATACCAGGCAAACAAAAAATTGCCGTTTTATAGATGGTACAAATTCAAAGAGGCTTTTTCAGCTGATCTTATTCGCTTCTTTATAGAATCATATGCGCCAAAAGATAAAAAGCATCCTTCTGTACTGGACCCTTTTGCCGGCATTGGTACAACCTTAACGGTGGCAGCTAGTGCCGGATGCAAAGCAGTGGGGATTGAGCTAATGCCAGTCGGAATCGCAGCGATCAAGGCACGAATATGCGCAAATAAAACCCATACCGCGAAATTTGAGAGGACCCTTAAGAAGCTTATTGCTAAAAACCTCGAAAAAGATCACAAAAATGGATTTGAAGTAAATCAACTATCTATAACAAAAGGGGCTTTTCCTAAGCATACCGAAACCGCAATTAAGAATTATTTGGAATTCATTTCGAAAATAAACGATGAAAATATAAAGTATTTGTATTGGTTCTCCTGCCTAAGCGTTTTGGAAGAGGTAAGCTATACGCGAAAAGATGGGCAGTATCTAAGATGGGATTCCAGATCTAGTAGACGGTTGAAGTCTGAATTCAATAAAGGTCGTATACTACCCTTTAAAGAGGCGCTGATTAACAAACTTAAAATAATAATTGATGATATACGGCATAACGCACAGTCCTTTAGTCCTTCCGATGTCAAGGTTATTGAAGGTTCATGCTTGGACGAGGTGCCAAATTTCGCTTCGGGAAAATTCGATCTTATTATCACCTCGCCCCCGTATTGCAACAGATATGATTATACAAGAACATATGCATTGGAACTTGCCTTCATGGACCTAACCGACGAAGCGGTAAAGGATCTGCGGCAAGCGATGCTTTCTTCTACGGTGGAAAACAAGAGCAAAAGGCAATTCTTAAAGAAATTCTATGAGAATCGGGGATCCTCTTACATTTTTGAAACAGCGCAAAGCCGATTCGACAAACAGGAGGCGTTAAAAGAAATTCTTGGCAATCTAGAGAGGGCAAGAAATGAAAGAATACTCAATAATGGCAATATACCGGTTATGATTGAAAACTATTTCTACGAAATGAATATTTTGATTGGAGAATTCCTACGCATTTTAAAACCTGGCGGTAAGGTAATAATGGTAAACGATAATGTTCAATATAACGGCGAGGAAATCCCTGTTGATCTTATACTATGTGACCTTGCTGGAATGGCAGGTTTCGTCATCGAAGACATCTGGGTTCTCTCTAGGGGAAAGGGAAATAGCAGTCAGCAAATGGGTAACTTCGGTCGTAATGAATTGAGAAAGTGCGTCTATGTTTGGTCTAAAACGTGAAACAGCTCGCCATATATTTCTAATGACAGATGACAGAGCCTAATAAATATACACACGATTTACGTATAACGAGATCTTTGCTTATCGTGACGTCCTTGCAGAAAAAAGCGGATATAAAAGCACAGAATCTAATTAAGAAATTCAAGAGGGAGCTAAATTGGTCCCCATCGTCTGACCTGCTTATTGAGAAGGGAGTATGGAATTATATTGTCGAAAAAATGCAATATGATCCGAAGCAGATTTTTTGCCATCCGGATACCATAATTCATAATCCTAAAACTATAATATATTACAGAGGGCTGTGCGGTTTGTCTTTGAAGGCTTCCAGGGATTATTTTGGAAGGATAGATTCATTAGAAGCCGGAATGGGCAAATTGAATAAAGAAAAGGCGCTCAAGATTTCCAGGACATTTAACGCCTTTATTTGTTCCATAATTAAGAACTCCACAAAATGGACCCTGCGAAATGGGTACCGAACTATAGTAGCTACCTTGGGCATAACAATCGATGGCATTATGAGAAACAATATCGGCGATATTGCGGAAGAGCGGATTAGGAGCATGATTCTGGAGTGGTTAGCAACCAGCAATTTAGTATTGAGCCCAAACTTGCCAAAGCACGAACCCCTGGCAGAGTTACCCAAGAACACCGAGCTCCGAAATGATATTACCATGATTTTTTCATCGGAACCAGATATTTCCTTTATCGATAAAGATGGATTATTGATTTCTGTGGTGGAGATTAAAGGGGGGACTGACCCGGCTGGGGCTCTTGAGAGATACGGGGCGGCGAAAAAATCGTTCGAAAACTCTATCCATAAGAACCCGCATTGCCAAAATTACTATCTCGCGGCATCGTATACCAATGAGCTTAAGAGCAGAATTGGCAGCGATAGACTTGTCCATAAAATATTTGATATTATAGAACTTCTGGATAAACCGGAAGTCAGAAGTGAATTTTTCAAAGAATTATTTCATCACACACTGAGAGTAAGCTGATTTCATATCTTTTCTGTAAATTGAACCCTTATTCATAAGGCAAGTAAGCGCTCAAGAGTCAGGACCGCGGGGGCCTTGCCCTATAAGAATTCAATTGCCTGCTGGCAGTCTTACGATTTTGGCTTTTTATACCGAAACTTTTTTGAAATCCCTTTCATGAGGGATTTGGCGAGGCCCTCCGAGGAGCTTCCCAGGGCGCCGGATTCGCTGTGGTCGAATTTCCAGAGGAGCTTGCCGGTGGCGCCATCATGTAAGTTGACATTGACATCAACCCGGTTGGTAGGCCCCGAAGAGCCAAAGAGGACCCCCATGGCAATGGCGGCCCCGGTTGACATCGGCTGGGAACGACGGATGGTGCCGGATATCATGGCGTCGACACCGAGCATCTCCCGCAGCTCGGTCTTGGTGTAGTGGTCGATATTGTCGTAATCGACCGCGAATTTGGCCAGCAGGGCCTTGGTCTGGTCGACATCCTGAAACTCAATCGTGTATTCGCCCTTGGCCTGCCGCTCCAGAAACCGGGAATAAAGCTCCTGCTGAAACGCCGCGGATTCCTCGCGCCGCATCTGCGCCAGGCCGGCCTCGTCGATGTCCTTGGGAAGCTTGCCGGCATCGTAGTTAACCTTGAACGGCAGTATCGCCACGGTATGATGCGTCTGTTTGACGGTGTCGAAATCGGGGCTGATATAAATCTTGGGGCCGCAGCCAGCCAGCGAAAGAATCAAAAACGCACTCCCCAGAACCACCGAAACAAACCTCGTTCCCTTTCTCACGACATTCCTCCATTGTTTAGGCTTGCCAAAATCCGAATCCGCTCGATCTGCCACCCCAAATGGAATGATATATTATCATGTCTCATTGGCGCAACACTAGTTTTAGGGCGACCTATGGGGTTTCTGTTTGCCTCTCCCCGATTACTTGGGGCAGACCAGGCCATGCGGCTCCAGAGCGAGGGGTCTGCCGCCCATGCTAATAAGAGCCTGACATTTCCGGGCCGACATATTAACTTGAATCTGGGATTTTGACACGTGAGGGGGCTGGGGAGGACCGATATGATCAAGAAGCTTGAATTGGCGCTGATCGCGTGCGTGGTGCTTTCAGCGTCACCTGCCGGGGCACAGGATGACACCCTGAGGGTGCTTTTCGTCGGCAACAGCCACACTTATATGAACAACGTGCCGCTGCTTTTCGCAAACCTCTCGCAATCGGGCGGCCATCCGGTAGCCACCGACATGAGCGCCCCGGGAGGATACACGCTCTTGCAGCATACAACCAACGATACCACGCTGACAAAGATATCGTTAGGCATCTGGGATTATGTCGTCCTTCAGGAGCAAAGCCTCTACCCCGTGATAGATTTCTATCGCTTCGGAAGTTATTATCCCGCGGCCAGGACATTGGATTCCCTCATTACAGACCTTGGCCAAAGAACCGCGATCTATATGACTTGGGGACGTCCAGCGGGAGGGCAGTGGTCGATAGGCGGCCATTACAGCATTGATTTCGTCGATTTTTTTCAGATGCAAGATTCGGTCAGCGCCGCCTGCGAAATGATTGCCGATGAGCTTGCCGCGGTCCTGTTGCCTGCAGGCGATGCCTGGGCGACCGCCCGCACCTGGGATTCAACAGTCAACCTCTGGCAAGTGGATAATATCCATGCCACGCTGAAAGGGTCATATCTGGCCACCTGCGTTTTCTACGCCGTGCTCTTCAATGCCAGCCCCGTGGGACTGCCATATTCCGCCGGCTTGAGCCCCGACGACGCCCTTTTCCTTCAGCGCGCCGCGGAGCAAACCGTTTTGGATGTAGGTGATGATTCATCGCCGGCTCCGGAATTGTTCGGGCTGCTTCAGAATTACCCGAATCCATTCAACTCGCAAACTGTGATCAGATTCCATTTGGCCGAAGAGGCCCCTGTCGTGGTCGATATCTTTGATCTTTTGGGTCGAAAAGTGGCGACGCCTTTGGATGCTTACATGCCTGCCGGAAACCACAGTGTCATCTGGAATCCCGCCGACCGGCCATCGGGAATATATTTCTACAAGATAGAGGCTGAAAACAGATCGGAAACTCGGAAGATGACATTCCTGAAATAGCAGTTTCCGTCTCGCAAGCACGGTCCTGCAACATATATAACAGATGATTCCCTGAATTCAGCGAGACACGATAGTTATGTCGTGGGTCCCGGTATCAGGCTTTATCTAATGGACCGCCACGCCGGCGAACTGCTTGACGAGGTCACCTATCACAGCCTTGGCGTCTCCGAAAAGCATAAATGTATTTTCTTTGAAATACAATTCGTTCTCGATACCGGCAAACCCCGGATTCTTACTGCGTTTGATAGCGAATACCATTTTGGCGCGGTCGGCATCGATGATAGGCATGCCGTAGATTGGCGTTGACTTATCGTAGCGCGCCGCCGGGTTGACCACGTCGTTGGCGCCCACCACCAGCGCCACGTCGCACTGCGGCATGTCGGCGTTGATTTCGTCCATCTCGACCAGGGCCGAATAAGGTATGTTGGCCTCGGCCAGCAGGACATTCATATGACCCGGCATTCGTCCCGCAACCGGATGGATAGCGAATTTGACGGTGATTCCACGTTTAGTGAGCTGATCATACAATTCACGTATCCTGTGTTGCGCCTGGGCAACCGCCATGCCGTAGCCGGGGATTATGACTACGAATTGGGCCTGCTCGAGGAACTGGGCGGCACCCTCTATTGTCTCTTGCTTGTATATCTTCTGTTCTCCTGATGAGGTCTTCGCCTGCACTTTTCCGAACGCCCCAAAAAGCACGTTAGCGAATGAGCGGTTCATCGCCCGGCACATGATAATGGAAAGAATCAATCCGCTGGAGCCATCCAGAGCCCCCGCCGTGATAAGTAGCTTGTTGTCGAGCACGAACCCCATGGCGACCGCGGATAGCCCGGCATATGAATTCAGGATCGAGATGACCGTTGGCATGTCGGCGCCGCCAATCGGAAGGATGAACAGCACCCCGAAAGCAAGGGCCAGGGCTATTATAGCCAAAAACACCGCGCCCGACCAGGGCTCGGCCGGGTGAAGAACGAGCAGCAAACCAAGCGCTGCAGCGACTACCAAGAGCCCGATATTCACAACGTTCTGAAATGGATACGTAACCGGCCTTTGCGGTATCCAGCGCACCTCCTGCAGCTTGCCCGCAGCCATGAGGCTTCCGGTGAAGGTCAAATATCCGAGGATGATCTCGGCCACGATGGCGATCATCCTGAAGGGGGTAAGATTCGCTGGGCCTTCGCTAAGCCAGAGGAAGTATTTGGCTGTCCCCACCAGCCCTGCTGCGGCGCCGCCGAACGCGTGAGATAATGCGGTCCGTTGTGGCACAGCGGTGAGCGGGACACGGGAAAGCGGGATGCCGACAACGAATCCAAGCGTGATAGCCAGGATGATCCAGCCATGATGGATAATTCCGGGCTGAATCCAGGTCGTCAGGACGGCTATAATCATCGCGGAGGCGCCCGCGATCACTGCCCGCCGCGCCGTCCTGGGGTCGTTCATCCAGTGCAGGGAGAAGATGAACAACACCGTGGCGACTACATAGGCAAGCTGTTCGACACTCTGCATCATCGCTTTTTGAACATCCTGAGCATTCTATCGGTGATCAAAAATCCGCTGACGATGTTGGTCATGGAGGCGAAAAGGGCGATGCCACCCAGCAAGCGAATTGTGGGAGGGTAGTCGGCGCCGGTGACGACGATGGACCCGACAACGGCAATCGCCGAGATGGCATTGGTGAGCGACATTAGCGGCGTATGCAGCAACCGCGACACCCGGCGAACAACTCCCAGGCCGATGAATGTCGCCAGCACAAACACGAACAACATCGACCAGTAGTCGAGCGGCTGCGCATTCGGTTGGTGTGCCTGCGGACCGTTCTGTGCCAGTGCGGGAGTCGCGACGAGGCAGATACTAAACGTCGCCACCAGGGCAATATTCGTCATGGCATTGTTGCGGAATCTCGCAAGGTTGTGATGTTTCATTTATGTCCTCCTCTATTGCCGGGGGGGTGAGCTTGAGACAGGGGAGCCGACAGGAGACTTATCGCCTCTGATTACCATAGTCTCTTTGATTATCTGGTCATCGGCGTCAAGTCGAAGCTTGCTGTCCTCGCCAACGAGATGCAACAGGAAATTCGTTATATTGCGGGCGTACATCTGGCTGGCGTCGTACGGGATGGTGGCCGCAAGATTGGAAGGTCCAACTATTGTAACATTTTCGAGAGTAATAGTTTGGCCAGGCTTGGTCAGCTCACAATTCCCCCCCTGGGCGGCCGCCAGATCGACAATCACGGAACCGGAACGCATGCTCCTGACCATGTCGGCTGTTATCAGAACGGGGGCCCGCTTTCCGGGGACGGCGGCGGTGCTGATAACAACGTCGCTCTCGGCGACGATACGGGTCATAAGCTCACGCTGCCTCTTGTAAAATCCCTCGTCCATTTCGCGCGCGTATCCGGAGGTGGTTTCAGTGCCCGACGCCTCCAGCGGCAGTTCCACAAACTTGGCCCCCAGACTTTCGACCTGCTCTTTGACAGCCGGCCTGATATCGTATGCCTGGACCGCGGCGCCAAGACGTTTGGCCGTAGCGATAGCTTGAAGCCCGGCGACCCCGGCGCCTATAACGAGAACGCGGGCAGGAGAAATCGTGCCGGCGGCGGTCATCAAAAGTGGAAACATCTTGGGAAGAGTACTGGCGGCGAGAAGGACAGCCTTATAGCCGGCCACGGTTGCCATGGACGACAGAACATCCATGCTCTGGGCGCGTGTTATGCGAGGCAGGAGTTCAAGAGCGAAGGCGGTAACACCTTTCTCTGCCATCTTGGAGATATCATCTTTATGCTCGGCAGGGTTAAGATGGCCCACGACAATCTGCCCTTTACGCAAGCAATTTGTGTCAGACTCCCCCAGCGTCGCACCCGAGTACCAGCGGACAAAGACAAGGATATCAGCCTGAGCAAACACTTCCTCCCGATTGGGACTGACCTGCGCGCCTTTATCCTGATAATCGGCATCGGGGAAGCCGGCCCGCTCGCCGGCGCCAGATTCCATGAGAATACTGTATCCGGCCTTTTTGAGATTGGGGATGACTGAAGGGACAAGCGCCACTCGTAGCTCGCCGGGAAAAGTCTCCTTTAGAAATCCAACAATCATAGATATTTCCTTTCTTTGCACCCTATAACCAAAGCGGGATTCAGTCACAGCCGCCGGGATACCGTATTCAGATATAACCGAGGCACCGGTCGACTAACGAAAGGAGGTGCGTTCGGGTTCCCATCCGGTTTCAAAACAATGAAATATGTGACATCAGCTGATATCGTCAAGTGAACTTTGGAGATAAGATTCGTTGATTCAATGAATTGGAAGACAGGAAAACTCCATACCAAACCAAAAACGCCGAACCGGCTGGCGTTTCGCGAAGCTCGCGGCCTAAGTCTAATGAATAGAATGCGGTTGGGATTAGCCGGGGACGGAGATTCAGCACATGTTTATGACACCCCTCGGCAAATTCAGACCTTCTACGGTCAGGTCGGAAAAAGGAGCCCCCTTTATTCTGTGCTGCCAGGCTGTCGACGTAGATTTGATTCAGTCGCTTAAGCCAACTATCGAGTTCAATGGCGGCGGGGCTAAGATTAATTTGGCTCCAGTCGCCGGAGAGGCTCAGAAGCACTTCCTTGAACATGCCTCGATCCTGATCCCACCAGTAACAGGAAAACTGCACCAGGCCGGCGTCGTAAGCAGAACGAGTCCGTTCCGAAATTTCGCCAAGTGCGGCTGCGGTTATAAGGCCGTATTTTTGCCGAAGCTCATTGGCGGGAATCTTATAAATGATTTTGTCCGCCTGCGCGTAATTGGAGAGGAGGTCATCAACCGAGATGTAGCCGCTGTCGGGGCGGATCCAGTATTCGGCACCGGCGACATGGTAGGCTTTCATCATCCCTTCGTTATCGATGAACCATCCTCGGTTCTGGTATCCCCAAGCGTAATTGACGAACGACAGCTGAAAAAGAACGCGCTGTTCGATTCGTGAATCCTGCGGCGCTTTGTTGGCAGTGCGGGAGCAGGAACTCGCTATGATGACCTCGAATGCAAGAAGATATACGATGGTTTTCATTCCCTTCTCCTGAGCAAGGTAAATTTATGAAAAAATAACGGAGAGTTGATAAATTGTCAATTCCCAAAGGGCGTTCAAAGAGGAATGTAATTTTCAATGCCCGTGCCGGTGATGCAAGTCCGGCCAATGCGGATGCGAATGTTTGACCGGTTCATGTTCGTGCCGGTGTGAATGAGTTCTATCACCAACCTCTCCATCGTGCATGTGGCCGTGGTGCAGGTCGTCATGCTCATGTATATGTTCGTGCGATATCGTCTCATGCTGATGCTCGTGAAGATGCCTGTCTTTGAAAAGGGCCGCGATAGACGGTAGAAGCAGCATCATTGCTAAAGTTTGAACCGCCGACATCGATTCTCTTAGGAAAATGGCCGAAAGGAGGACTCCCCAGAAAGGGGCGCTTGCAAATACGATCTGGCTCCGGGTAGCCCCAAGATGTTGGGCTGATCTTATGTAAAGCACGATACTGATGCCGTAGGAAAAAACCCCTACCACAAGGGCCAGCGGCACAAGTGCGGCAGGCGCCTCCAGCGGATGAATTGAAATCCCGATGAGAAAATTCACTGCTCCGGCCACCATCCCTTTCCAGAATGTCGACTCTGCCGGAGTAATGGCATCGATGAGGGCCGTAAGATGGTTGTCTATGCCCCAAGAGATGCATGCCAGCGCCACCAGTAATCCCGCCCGAATTCCTGCAGTCGTCTCGCCCAGGCCGAGCATGACGCTCGCAGCGAGCACCCCCATAACACCAAGCCAGCCGTATCTGCCCAAATGATCGCGAAACACCAGGCGGCCCAATATCGCCGTGGCTATCATTTCCATGTTGAGCCAGAGCGATACCGATACCGCCGAAGCCATCCGTAAACCGACAAGCAAGAGCACCGGCCCTAAGATGCCGCCAAACAGAATCGCCCCCGAAAGGCGTAGGAAATTCCTCTTGTCCAATCTGTTCCGGGATTTGTCTCTGGCCCTGAAAACGAGAGAGGGGGCGGTAGCTACAGCCGCGCCAAGATACAGCAGTCCCGCCAACTGGAATGATGTCAACGACCCCAGGAGCGCCTTGCTGGCTGGCGTGGCCGCCCCAAATAACATGGCGGAGAGTACACCTAGAAAAAAGTAGTTCATGATGCTATATCCGAAATTATGTCAATATGGGAAATTGGGCAAATGGAAATGTAGGCGCTGTCGGAGGAATTTCGGCCGTCTTTGTTCATTGTATGCGATACCTGGAAACGCCCTCACAACATCTTCTGAAGACTGATGATTCAGTAGTTCCTCCAGGCTTTACAGCCATAGCCCCCCAGAAAACCCCAAAAAAATTCCCCTTGACAGGACCCCCCGACATTTTTATTTTCTCCGCCGTTATACTTGGCACTCATAAGCATAGACTGCTAATGAGTAATTTTAACTTGTTGCAGGACAATAAGTAGATTAAGGGAAAAACCTGGTGTCTGGAAGATGGAAAACAACCGAAAAAACAAACTTCAAAATATGTAATTAGGCAATAACCAATATCAATGTGCACGAACTGTTTAAGGAGGAATGGATATGAAGATTAAGCCGTTGGCTGACAGAGTAGTCGTAAAAGCGCTCGAAGAGATGGAGATGAAAAAAGGCTCCATCATTATCCCCGACACCGCCAAGGAACGTCCCATGCAGGGCGAGGTGGTCGAGGTCGGGCCGGGGAAGACCGAGGACGGAAAGCTGATCACAATGGAAGTCAAGAAGGGTGACCGGGTGCTTTATGGCAAATATTCCGGCACCGAGGTCACCATCGACGATGTCGAATACTTGATCATGCGCGAGTCGGATATTCTCGCGGTTATCGCAAAGTAGGAGCACGCCAAGGCGTGCCAGAATCTTGCGGTCACCGGTACGGGTGATACGCAATGAAACAAGACAATCATTAAGGTTAACAGTCAGAAAGGAATTTGAAATATGGCAAAGATGATTGAATACGAGTCGATAGCCCGCGAGAAGCTCAAAAAGGGCATCGATAAATTGGCAGATGCCGTCAGGGTGACGCTCGGCCCGCGCGGACGCAACGTCGTCATAGATAAGAAATTCGGCTCTCCCACTGTCACCAAGGATGGCGTCACGGTGGCCAAGGAGATCGAGCTCGAGGATCCGTATGAGAACATGGGCGCCCAGATGGTAAAAGAGGTCGCCTCCAAGACATCCGATATAGCCGGCGACGGCACCACCACCGCCACAGTGCTGGCCCAGGCCATTTATCGTGAGGGACTCAAGAACGTGACCGCCGGCGCCAACCCGATGGCCCTTAAGCGCGGCATCGAGAAGGCGGTCGCGGCGGTTGTCGCCGAGATCAAGAAGATGTCGAAAGATGTCGAGGGGAAAACCGAGATCGCCCAGGTCGGTGCCATCTCCGCCAACAACGACATGGAGATCGGCCAGCTCATCGCCGATGCCATGGAGAAGGTCGGCAAGGACGGCGTCATCACAGTCGAAGAAGCCAAGTCGACAGAAACAACTCTCGAGGTGGTCGAGGGGATGCAATTCGACCGCGGCTACCTCTCACCATATTTCGTCACCAACCCCGATTCCATGGAGGCTCTTCTCGAAGAGCCGATGATTCTGATTCACGACAAGAAAATCAGCACCATGAAAGACCTTCTACCGGTATTGGAAAAAACAGCGCAGATGGGGCGTTCGCTCCTGATTATCTCCGAGGATGTTGAGGGTGAGGCGCTGGCGACCCTGGTTGTTAACAAGCTTCGCGGCACGCTCAAAGTTTGCGCGGTCAAGGCGCCGGGATTCGGCGATCGTCGCAAGGCGATGCTCGAGGATATCGCCACGTTGACAGCGGGAAAGGTCATCTCCGAAGAGCTCGGCTTCAAGCTCGAGAATACGGTCGCCTCCGATCTCGGCAAAGCCAAGAGGGTCACAATCGACAAAGATAATACCACAATCGTCGAGGGTGCCGGCAAGACCGAGGAGATCAAAGGACGTATCAACCAGTTGAAGCGCCAGATAGACGAGACCACGTCAGATTATGACAAGGAGAAACTGCAGGAGCGGCTGGCGAAGTTAGCCGGCGGCGTGGCGGTTATCAATGTCGGCGCGGCCACCGAGACCGAAATGAAGGAAAAGAAGGCCCGTATCGAGGATGCGCTTCATGCCACTCGCGCCGCGGTCGAGGAAGGTATCGTGCCGGGCGGCGGCGTGGTATTCCTGCGCTCCCGCAAGGCCATCGACACTCTCAAGCTCGAGGGAGATGAGTTGGTTGGCGCCAAGATCATCAAGAAGGCGCTCGAAGAGCCGATTCGTCAGATTGCCGAGAACGCAGGTGTCGAGGGCTCGATTGTAATCGACAAAGTTCATGACAAAGAGGTCAATTACGGCTACAACGCCGAGACCGATCAATACGGCGACCTGGTCAAGATGGGTGTCATTGACCCTACCAAGGTCTGTCGCACGGCGCTCCAGAATGCGGCATCTATTGCGGCCTTGCTTCTCACTACCGAAGCGCTCGTAGCCGACAAGCCGGAGAAGAAAGAGGGCATGCCACAGATGCCTCCGGGCGGCGGCTACGGCGGAGATATGTACTAAGAGATAGCTTGGCGGGCAGTTTTTTAACGCCACGTGCGGTCGGGTCCCCGAACCCGACCGCTTTTGTATCTATATGGGGACGGTCTCAACTGAGCCGCCCCTGCAGGGGAAACGAGGCCCAAGTTCTCTGCACCTGAGGGTCGGCCGGTAATTGCCCATTATTCTGGAACCTGAAAATGACAATCATAGTTGTTAGGATAGACTTTGCCGATGGTTTGGGTCGGAGCGAAACTGAAATGGAGAAATCTTATGAATTCACGATACATCGAGCTGAATGCCAAGAAAAGGAGAATATTATGAGAAGCGCCCTGAGGTTTGTTGCGCCGGCTGTGTTTACCGCGGCCATGATTCTGGCTTTATCGCCGCTCGCATTTGCCACCGATTTCGAGGTCGAAATCGAGAATTTCGCCTTCGTGCCGCATGGCACTCACATCAATGTCGGCGATACGGTCTCCTGGCGCAATCGCGATGGTGTGACTCATACCGCCACCAGCGATGATGGCGTGTTCAATTCCGGCCCTCTGGCGCTCGACCAGCGGTACTCATTCGTGTTTATCAGCGCAGGCTCTTATCCATACCACTGCGCCTTTCACCTCTCGATGCGGGACACCATCTTCGTGGCCCCACAAACGGGGGTCGACGAAAATTCCGTCAATACTCCTCGCGCTTTCGAACTGGCTCAGAACTATCCCAACCCGTTTAATGCCCGGACAGTAATAGGCTACTCGCTTACGCAACCTGCGCACGTAACGGTGGAGGTATTCAATGTCCTGGGGCAGAAGGTTGAGACACTTTTCGATGAGAGGCAGGATGCAGGAACTTACCAGGTGACCTGGGATGCGGCAAAGCAGAATTCCGGCGTCTTTTTCTACCGGCTCACGGCTCTTGATCAGACTAAAACCGGCCGCATGACGCTGCTGAAATAAGCAACCACCCATCTCCGATAACTCGAAGGGCCCCAATGGGCCTTTTTGAGTTGGATGCCAGCAATCCGCACGGCCTTCCCTTTGGGTTTCCAGCCGTTCCCGTAGAATTATCTGCCGTATTTTCCCATCAATTCCCCCTGTGCCATAATATGGCCATCGATAGCCTTCATGACATCTTTTTTGATGGCGCCTGGCTTCAGATTAAGTGTTTTATCGATAGCATAGAGCCTGAAAAAGTATCTGTGAGCTTTTCCTCGGGGAGGGCACGGCCCACCGTAACCGATCTTCCCGAAATCGTTCTTTCCTTGTGTCGCCCCCGATGCCTTCTCCTTCTGGGCGACGTTTTCAGGCAGGCCGTTGGTGTCGGGCGAAAGGCCGTAAAGGACCCAGTGGACCCAGGTTCCCGCAGGGGCGTCGGGGTCGTCGCAGATCAAGATGAGCTCTTTGACGCTATCCGGGATACCGCTCCAGGACAACTGTGGAGAAATATTCTCTCCATCGCACGTGAATTTCGCGGGAATGTTTTCACCCGCCTTAACGGAACTGCTCTTGATTTCGAGTACCGGCATTTTCATCACCTCTTTCTGGGGACTTGACTCGTCGTCAGAGACACCCGAAGCGGGACCGACGACAACGAACATCAGCGCTATAAAAGGGCATATCAAACCTGCGAATCGCATAATGCCTCCAAATGGTATTGATTGAAACCCGATATTAGATATGAAACTTCAAACTGACGAGCAAGACAAAATTGAAAACGGCGAAAAAAATCCGCCAGCATTTCGGCTTGTGCAGCATCCGGCAGTAGCGTATAATCGTCAAGTTTTATGCGCAGCAGACGCCAGGAGTCAATACCCTGAAAGGCGCTTTGTCAAAGCGTATATTTCACGGCATTCTATTTCTAATCAATGTCCTGGCCGGTCTGTTCCTGCATTCTTCGAACCCGGTCTATAACTGGCTTACAGCGATATGCCTGGCCGTGGTCGTGACATATTTCTGCAAATCGAATTTTCCTCTCTTTGGCCCGGCCCTCTTTTTCCTATTTGCCTATCTCGCCGCTTTACTGCCGTTCGCCTATCTGGGGCTTTTCATGATTGTCCCGCTGGCGTTGTACTTAGTCCTGGTTCTTTTCATTCGGCCCCTGAAGGCCAAATCTCATTGGCTGAAGACGGGGCGCATCGGCACTGCCATCTGGCTCTGGGGAACGATAATCACCATTGTCAGCATACTTGCCCTGGTCACCTGGGCCGCGTTATTCAAGCCAAATCTCGGCGATATCAAGAGCATAATCCCGGGCAGGGGTCTGGGGACGCTTCTGCCGATCGGAGTGGCCTTTGCGGTTGTCAACTCCCTGGTCGAGGAAGCGATTTATCGGGGTATCCTTTGGGATGGGCTGAATGTCGTTTTGGGGCGGCTTGCAGTCGTCAATCTGGCGCAGGCGGCAATTTTCGGTGTCGCTCATATACAGGGGTTTCCGCGGGGGGCAGTGGGGGTGATTCTGGCGTTTATCTACGGTGTATTCTTGGGGATAATCCGTCACCGCACCAGAGGCCTTCTGGCGCCGATCATAATTCATATGGTGGCCGATTTGACCATCTTCATGATTCTTATGGTGATGCTGGAGAAGCTGTGATTCCCGTCATGCCGAAGAAGCTCTGGGAGTTCCCGGTCGACGCGGCGACCTGGCGAGTTTTCTGTCGCAGATTTTTCGCATGGCGGCATGCGATGAATTGAAGGCCCAATTGACAGAACCACCTTTGAGCCCGGCCGAGAGATCGCCGATCAAAAACAGCCCGGCCACGTTGGTTTCGTATCCATCATTGATAACCGGCATCCTGCCAGCGAACTCAATCCCCGCCGCTTTCAGGAAACCATGCGGGGTGGCTCCTCCAAGGCAATAGATAATGTGGTCGAAAGCACGAACCCCGTACTCCTCTTCGCCGAACACGACCTGGGGTCGTCCCTTTTTATTTTCGACTTTGACGACATTGCTTGAGCGCAGGATCGTCATGTTGCCGTTCCGTTCGAAATCCATCAGATTCTGCCGGTAAATTTCATTGAGGCGCGCAAACTCGCTTCCGCGATATGAGAGCGTCACGCGCTTTCGCAGACGGCAGAGATATGAGGCTCTTTCATAGGCGGTATCGCCACCGCCGACCACGAGGAATTCCTCGTCCTCGAGAATCTCCGGCGATATATCGTGGTGGATGCGCGGCTTGAGAGATCGCGGCAGGGGGTAATCGGGGCTATTGGGTTTCTCGAGAATCCCTATGGCAATGACGCAGTTGCGGGCCCGATAAGAGCCACGGTCGGTCTGAACGCTGATGCCGCCGTCATCAAGCCTTTTGACTACGGTTACGGTTTCTCCGTAATTTATCCGCAGCTTGTGTTCTGCAATCGCCCGCTCCAGGTATGAGAGGGTGTCATGCTTGGTCAAGTCGCCGATCCCCAAAGCACCTTCCGGCATGACATCATAACCCTTGTAATTTTGAACCACCATCTTGTCGTCAGGGTAATGATGACTTATGGCCCAGGAGTGATGCTCCCCTTTTTCAAGGATGAGGATCTCATCGGATGGAATATCGGCGTAACGGGCTTCCACCGCCATGCTGATACCGCCCGGACCGGCGCCAACAATCGCTATTTCGAAGGTTTCTCTGGTCATCAGATTCTCTAAACTCAGATCGGTGGCCATTTGGTTCTTGGTGGCGGGGAAGGCGACCCGCCGACCTGAATGCCAGCCTTCCCCAATATGATTATGAAATTCACTTTCACATGTCAAGTGTCCTGCCCTGCAGGGCGCCTTTGGATATTCCTCGGAAGGACAAATTTCGAGAAATTACCGTCTTGAAAATGTCCTCCAAAAAAAAGCGCCGCCTCCTTGGCAGGAGACGACGCTTCCCCCTTCAGTTGCACACCTATTCTAACTTAAAGCTGAACCATTCGGTCGCGTAGTTCTGTCCCTTGGCGTCCACGGCCGTCAGTATGTAGTAGTACTTTCCGGAAGGCACATATTGGCCGTCGGACCCCATGCCATCCCAAACCATGTTGACTGGGGGAACACCTTTGCCTTCAATCTTGGCCAGGGCCCATCGGCTGGTTTCTTCCTCGGTCCAGGATTTTATCTTGGCCTTGAAAATATACAGCTTCCAAGCGGTCGTTTTGACGACCTGTTGCGGTCGGGCGTAGAATACGATACGCTTGAAGTCGAGAGACGATATAGCGTTAACTTCCATGACAATGTTGTACTTGAGGACCTCCGACTTTGCGAAATCGGTGTCTTTATCTTTTAGAGGCGGCTCAACTTCGACTTTGGCCGGCTCTTTGAAAATCTGCGCCGGGACCGGAGTCACTGGTCCCTTCGGCGGCAATTGCTTCTTGATTTCCTCTTTCGGCAACGGCTTCTTAACCTCCACTTTCGGCAATGGCGCCTTAGTTTCCTCAACTCGGGCACCTGGAGTGCGCGCCGGGTAGCTGGGGACGCCGCCCCACCCGAAAATCAGAGCCAGAAAGTGATTCCCGGGGGCCGTACCTTCATCGGCCTTGAACGGGTACATTTGCCAGGCGTAATCGAGACGAAGGTTATTGAAGCCCACCTTGAAATTCAGAGACATTCCGGCAGTCGGCCCGGAGTAATCGTTCTTGAGGTTATCTCTTACCGCTTTTCCGAATGAGTATCCAGTTCTGGCCCCAAAGGAGACGGGACTCGTCTGATAGAACCACCATTCCGTGCCGATGTTCACAAGAGACGTTGTCAGCTTCTCGGTCACCTGGTATTCCTCGAATTGCCCTGCCGCAAGCAAGGCTCCTTGGAAGTTCTGCCGTGTCAGGAAATATCCCGCGCCGAGCCTGCTGCGCCTGGGCATGTACTCTTTTACACCTCTGTACTCGGGCGTGAGGGCGGAGCGAATTATATTCTCGAAGGCGGCCGCGGCCGCAAAACCCTGCTCCGACCGGAACGAGAATCCCAGGTCTAAATCGAATGCAGAGCGCTTGCCGAATCCGTTTTCTTTCACGAACTTCAGCGTGGCCCCCGTGGCCCAGTTTGGCGCCAGCTTGCGACCATAAGAGAGTGCCGCGTGGTTTTGCGTGGGGATATTGGTCAACTCAGCAAAAGAGCCGCTCTGCAGGCTGTTGAATGCGAACGTGCCGGCATCCGGCTTATAGTATGTGAAGCCGAACTGGCCATAGTAAGGTCTTTCGGAAACGATGCGATAATCGTAATCCGACACGTTTTCGTACATGAGCTGAGCTTGCCAACCACACACGTAGCCCAGAGCTGAAGGATTGAAGAGTGCCCCTGAAGGGTCATCCGCAAGAAGGAAATACGAGAAGCCCATGCCGCCGCCGCGGGCATTTGCCAGGAAGTCGGCGCCGGAGGCCATCGTCCCCATTAAGAGCACTATGACCGCGACTGTGATCGATTTTCTCATTTTAGAACTCCCAGCTGAAAGGTGGTAATTTCACTCCAACGTTTGCGACCATTTCCCAGCCATCATATTCTCTGCCGGGGATATTTTCGACATTAGCTATATCGGTAAATTTCAGCGTGAAGTTACCCCATATCCAATTTTTGTGGAATGCCAGCAATTCTATGCCGTTCACAAGCTTCCGCTCCACCGTCCCCGTCGGGAACGGCTCCGAATACTCGTCGACCGACAGCCAGGGACGCGACCATGGGGTATTTATGCGCCCCTCACCACGCCGCCGATACGACCCCGAATATGCTATTCTGATGTCAGCCCCGTGCCACCATGAGACCTGCCAACTGAGGATATCGACGTCGGGGCCATCCGAGAACCCTATTGGAAAATTGCTATTTAAGTACCTGTTATGGGCGCGGGCCTGGTTATACGTCCAGTTGTTTATTCTGGCGTATTCCAGTTCATAATTCATGCCCTCGATGGGCAGATCGTAGGCTTCTATTCCGCTTATGAAGCCGAGCTGATTTGGTTCATAATCGCCGCGGGTCTTCTTCTCGGTCTGGAAATCATCAATGAGAAACTCGCTATAAACCCAGACCTTATGCAGGGCCCGATAATCGGCCGCCAGGGCGAAGAAAGCATTATCATCCATGCGGGAGTTAAGCTGCTGGCCATGATACCAAATAAAAGGAATGGCATAAGCCGGCTCGAACCGCCGCCCCGGCCCGCCGTAAAGCATTATCTCCCTCAGCGAAACGGACAGCCCCCCAAGCGGTCTCAATGTCAGCGAGTGGGCGGCGAGATATCTTTGCTGGGATGTGAAAAACGAAGTGTCATTTTCCATCAGGTCCAGTTGGTCCTTAAGGGGGCTTAAGAAACCCACAACCGATTCGAAATCGAATATCGAGCGCCGATAGCTGAGTCCGACAACGGTCATCGGCATGGCCTGCCTGGCGAACGTCAGATTGCTGTATTGGCCAAAGCCCCAGGAGAGCCGCTCGATGCCAAAGCGAAGCGAAAAATCATCGGCCCGATAATCCAGAGTGGCATTTTCCGGAAAGCCCGCGATTCCATCCCACGATTTGCCGTCATAGCGAGGATCATTGTCAAGCTCGGCATCGATTCTGTAAAGCAAATTGGCCGACAACTTCTCATTGAAATCGGCTCTCACATATGGAAAGAACTTTACGTAATTGATATCACCGTCATTTTGCCTGTTGCTTTCGACAAGTTCCAACCCGGCTCTGAGCCCGGGCAGATGTCGGCCAGCGGAATAATAATCCTGCGAGAGTAGATCAAAGCGTTTTCCAAGTTTCCGTGCCGTGTCATTGGCATCATTCAACGACAGTTCCCCGAGGCGCGAGTATTCGAGAGTTCTTAGCGCCCCCCTTCCGTACAGATCTCTGGCCACGACAAAAAGAGGCTCCGTGATTGGGTTCCCGACAGGAATTTCCGCCGCAGAGATGCAGACGACGGGGAATATCAAAGATATTATGAGACAGGCTTTTTTCATGAAGCTACTTCGACGGGGTGTTGGCGCGCGGAAGCCGGGGCTGGCGCTGTTTGCTCTGATGAACCGGGCGCGCATTCAACATCGATGATTTCTTCCCCACCGGCCGCTCAACATATTTCGACATGCGCGGCGCCAGAAGCTCATCCTCGATGCGTTGTCCGGGCCCGGCTTCCACCGCCTCGAAGCCGATGATCTTAAGGGACCGCTTCCCCTCCCGGCCTAACATCGATGAAACCAGTGGGACAACAAGCATTCTGTTCAAAAGAAGCCCGGCGTATCCTATGGCGAATCCCAGGAGAACTGTGGTGCGGCCAACGATGAATCTGGCGCTGTCGGCTAAGAAAAGCAGGGAGAGATACATCATGTAGCCGAAGGAGATATTGCGTAAGAGGTGCAAAGCCTTGTCGGTTTTTGAGCGTGAGGGGTAATCGCAATGCGATTGCCTGAGCACAAGAACAAAGAAGTAACAGAAAGCCAACCCCAGGCTCATCATGGCGATTTCCGGCAGACTGCGGGCGAGCCCCCGGCCAGCTATGTTCAGCGAAGAAATCTGCCAGACAAGCGCGATTAGAAATCCCGCTCCAACGAGAAATGTATCGGCAAGGCTGAGTAGAACGCCTTTCAGCGCGAACGGCTTGTTTCCGAGTCGAGAGTCCTTGTATACGTATCCGGCACGTCTCATCAAGCGCGCCTCGCTAAGCGCTTTATTGACTGATTCGACAACTTCTGCCGGCTGCGACGGTTTCGGGATAATATCGTATGCGCCTAACCTCATCGACTCAGCGGCCTGGGCATGACTCGAATCATTGGCAAATGCGAGTACCATCGTTTCGGGCCAAGTTTGCCTGATCGTTTTGATCAGCGCCAGGCCGGATGAATCGGGCGCGTCTATGTCCAACATGACCAGGTCGAACTGCCTGGAATGGATCAATCCCAGAGCCTCGAGAGGCGTCCTCGCCGTCGCAATCTTATGCCGCAGAGGCGATAGCGTCTCAACGACCGAGGTGCGAGAGCCCGCGCGGCCATCTACTATGAGTAGCCTTGCCATAGTCGACTCACCTTTATCTTGCTCCGGTCCCTTTGATGATAGCCGGGACGGTTCTGGCCAGAATCTCGGCATCTTTCCAGAATGACCAGTTATCTATGTATTGAAGATCAAGTTTCATCCATTCCTCGAAAGAGACGTCGGAGCGGCCGCTGATTTGCCAGAGGCATGTCAAGCCCGGTTTCATCGAAAGCTTGCGTCTCTGCCACCTGTCATATCGGGAGACTTCATTCGCCAGAGGCGGCCTCGGACCCACCAACGACATCTCGCCCTTGAGAATATTAAAAAGTTGGGGAAGCTCATCGATGGACGTCTTCCTCAGAAATTTCCCGACCGTGGTAATTCTGGGATCATTTTTCATCTTGAATGCCGCTCCTCTTACTTCATTAAAGCGCATCAAGTCCTTTTTTTGCTCCTCGGCATTCTGAACCATGGTCCGAAACTTGTACAGGGTAAAAATCCTGCCGTTCAACCCGCAGCGCGGCTGCTTGAAGACGACCGGTCCGGGGGATGTCAGTTTTATTGCCACCGTTGTCGCCATCATGATGGGGGCTGCGATGATAATGCCCACGACCGCCAGGATGCGGTCGGTAATGTTTTTCATAACCATCTCGAAATTAAGGCCCGGGGCCGGGTCGTAGCAGATCATGGGCGCCCCGAAAAACGATTCGATCTTGCGCCTCGCTATCCGGGTGCGGAAGAAATCGGCCAAAAGCGAGACTCTGACACCCATCTCCTCGCAAATCTTAAGGCTGCCTTCTATGGCTCCGAGGTATTTGTGCCCGACCGCGAAGACCACGAAATCGACCTGGCTGTTTTGCAGGATTCTCGGCAGGTCATTGACGTGCCCGATGCGGGGAATATCCCTATAGCGCCAGAGTTCGCGCCTGTTTCCCCAGTCGAGAAAACCGATGATCTTGAGGCCAAAATGAAGGTTGGTGAGTATCTTATCGGCGAACTCACGCCCCAGCTTGCCAGTGCCGATTATGAGCACGGTTTGATAATTAAATCCTCGTTTTCTGCAATAATGCAGAAGAAAGACTATCAAAAGCCTGAACAAGAGCGTCAGCATCGCGCTCAATACCGAAAACAACATTATCTGAAGCCTGTTTTCGGCAAGATAACCGGAGAAGAATATGAACGCCAGAAACAATCCTGAAGCCGTCAGCGACGCCTTCAGTGACGATTTCACGACGTCACGAATCCTCTTCAACCTGAAGACGTAACATTCCGGCTCATACCAGAAGACCAGGCCCCATATAAGGACCGCTGGAAGCAAAAGCTCATCCATTGCAAAGATGCCATCCCTCAAACCAAATATGGCATTCTCGACAATGACAGAGAGCTGGAATCCCAGAGCCACCAGGCTCAGGTCTGCGGCGAACATCAATTTCTTGAAGATGCGAAGATTCTCGCGCAGCATATTTCCTTTCCGCGCCCTTACAGTTCAGCGCGGCGTAACTTGTGTCGAAACTTCCTCTCGGTCTCCATATCCTTTTTCGGCTTTCTGCGGGAATTGATAAGTCCGCGTCGCGCCCATTGCGCGCCCCCGGATACCCGTCAGCAGCTCGCGATATATGTCGGCCAGCCTCCGCCGGGACGAATTTGCCATCACAAATGAGAAGCCGCTGCGGCCCATTTCGGCACGAAGCTCGGGGTCGTTCTTGAGGCGAATAATCTTCTCGGCCAGGTCATTGGCGTTTTCGGGGGCGGCTCCGAGCCCGGCCCCCGACAATTCCACCAGTCGTAGCGATTCCCCCTCGGTCGAGATTATGATCGGCCGCTTTGAGGCCATGATTTCATAGATCTTGCTTGGGATGTTCTTCGTAAAGAGACGAGCTTTCTTGAGAGGAACCAGGCAGACGTCACAGGCGGCGTAAAAATCAGGAATCTCGTGCCTGGAAACCTGGTTATGGAAAGTCACGTTCCAGAGCTCTAAATTCCGAGCCATCTCTTCCAAGTTTCCCTTCTCGGCGCCATCGCCCACAAAGAGGAAGTGAATGTCGTCTTCTCCCCTCAGGATTTTGGCGGCTTCCAGGACCGTCTCCAGTTTATGCGCCATCCCGTGAGTGCCGATATATCCCACGACACACTGCTGTTCGAGCCCGAGCTGTCGGCGGACGCGGTCTCTGCCTTCGCCTCCCTGGAAAATCTCCAGATCAACGCCGTTGGGCACAAACGCAATCTTGCTCTCCGGCACACCCCTGCTTCTGAGAATTTCAGCCGCTCCCTCCGCCACCACAACCACCTTATCGGCTCTGCGATAGAGGAACATCTCGACGGCTTCGAGTATCTTTATCGCAAGTTTATTCTTGAGCGCCCCCACGGCCACGATTTCAGCCGGCCAAATATCGCGAACCTCAAATACGAACTTGCAGCGTTTGATGCGGCTTATGACATATCCGGCGACACCCACGAAAAACTGCGGCGACGTGGCAATCAGAACGTCGGGATGGCCGATCATCCAGCTTCCCAGGAAGATCGACGAGATCATGAAGGATAGAAAATTAAGAATTCGTTTCAGGAATCCCCTGTTGGGAGCGGCATGGACATAGGTCCTGACCACAATGACATCGCCATGCTTTTCACGAAGACGCCAGAGGCCCCTGTATTGCGGAGGAATGATTCCGCTGGGATGATTCGGAAAACATGTCAAGATGGTGACATGGTCGCCCCGCTCGGCCCACCTCTGGGCCATCTCGGAGACACGCGCCGCCGGCGCGTTGACCTCTGGAGGGAAGTAATGCGACAAGTATACAATCTTTAAGCGTTCATCCACTTTGAAACCCCTGTGGCGAGAGAGTCAAGTATCTCGAATGTCGCCAGGGTGGTATCGACTATTTGCTCGAAGGGGATCGGCGAGCCTTGATTCGTCTGAAGGAATTGAGACCAGACCTCGAGCATTTTGCGATGTCCCTTGTTTTGTGAGCCTTTGGCCTCGGTTCGGCGGCCGCCATCCTCTATTATTGTGAGTCTTTTGAAATCATCCATGACGATCGCCGTGCCGCCGCCGAATATCTCGAGGTATTCTTTGGATATCGCCTTATTTCCCGAGGCCACGTAATTGATCGTCCCCACCGAGCCGTCCTCGAACTTGATTATCACCTGCAGATTGTCATCCGAGCGGTATTTTTTCTCGGGCATGGAGAGCGCCTCGGCGCCAACCTTGACCGGCCTGGCGGAGGCAAGAAAAGAGAGCAGGTCGACGAAATGACAGACCTCGCCGATTATCCGCCCCCCACCGCTCTCGGCGTCCTGAACCCAGGTCCCGGAGGGAATGCATCCGGCATTGACGCGGTAATGCATCGAAACCGGATAGCGCTTTTTGTCGAGAACGGCCTTTATCTTTTCAACAAATGGCGCAAAACGCCGATTGAATCCTATCATCAGAGGCGTTCCCGAAGCGTGGTAGGCTTGCATTATATTCTCAAGCTCGTCGCGTGTGAGGCAAAGTGGCTTTTCCACAAACGCCGGCTTGCCTTTGAGGAGCGAATTCACGGTCAGGGCCGCATGCTGGTTGTGTCGGTTTGCTATGAAAACTGCGGCGATTTCGGGGTCGTCCAATATATCGGACGCTACCGAAACGGCTTTCCTGAAACGGAAGCGCTCTGCCGACGTGGCGGCCGAAACGCCGCTTCCGGACATGATGGCGATTTTGTCGTACGCGCCAATGGCAGCGATATTGGGCAGGAGGACTCCCGATGCAAAATTCCCTGCTCCAATAAAGCCGATTGCCACTTTGGACGATTTGGATACCTGGGCCGGGTTTTCAATTGCGGCGACCTGCCTGGGTTCCGTCAAGCGACCTTTTTCTGGATAGTTAATCACGACACCGAGGTACTTCTCACCTGTTTTGCCTGATATAATCTCATAGGCCCGCGGAGCATCTACGATTGCGAATCTGTGAGTTATGAGGTTCTTGACATTTATCTTGCCGGCAGAAATCAGCTGTAGGAATGAATCCATGTTGCGGTTTTCAGTCCAGCGGACGTAACCGTATGGATAATCGCGGCCGGCTTCCTCATAATAATAGTCGTATCGTCCGGGGCCGTAAGAGCGCGACAGGCGGAGCTCCAACTCCTTATCATAGAATATTTTCCTCGGCACATCGAGCTTCACCGCCCCGACCGCCACTACTTTTCCTCTGTCGCGGCAGATATTGCCCGCCATTTCGATTGGCCCGGCGGAATCCGAAGCGGCGGTTATGATAACAGCGTCGGCGCCCCGGCCGGCTGTGGCACTGATTATCTCCTCTGCAGCGCCGGCAGATAAGAATGCGGACTCGGCGCCGTAATTGGATGCCAGTGCCACCTTGCTCTCGTCTATATCGATGCCCAATACGCGGCACCCCGATGCCGCCAGCAACATGCACGTTATCTGCCCCAAAAGCCCCAGACCGATGACGGCCACTGTCTCTCCCAGCCTGACATCGGCGATCCTTACTCCCTGCATGGCGATGGCTCCAAGCGTCACAAAGCTGGCTTCTTCGAAAGTCACATTCTCGGGTATTTTGACGGCCAGGTTGGAGGGCACGAATATCCTCTCGGCGTGGCAAGCGTAACCGAAACCGGCACAGGCGGCGCGATCACCCGGCAACCAATGCTCAATTGACGAGTGAACCAACTCGACGACTCCCGCGGAACTGTAACCAAGCAGGGTCGGGGAATTCAGCCTTCCCATGACCTTGTCATATGTGCTGACAATCCCTTCGCTCTTCATCTTGGATATGACCTGCTTGACCATATCCGGCCTCTGCCTGGCCTTGCCCAAGAGCGACATCTGCGATACCTCGATCATCTGCCGCTCCGTGCCGACTGAAATCAACGAACAGCGATTGGCAACCAACAGACCGGGCCCCTTAAGCTGAGGCGACGGGATTTCCATCACTCTCGGACCCTTTTCCTTGTTGTATTGTAATAGCTGTTTCATGACCCTCCTCGTCTTATCCCTGTTGTTTCGATTATCATTTCCCTGTCGCGGCTTCGGCTTTGGCGCGTCTTGAAAGCGTCTGTTTTTCATTCTGCGAAATGCCAAAGGTCACTTCATATGAGTCGATTTTAATCCGCTCGTTTCTTTCGAGAGCGTCTCTTGTATTTAGGAACAGCCAGGCCGAATTCACGATATGGGAGAGCTCGCTCTCGCGGTCATAGGGTTCTTCATGATGGACATTTTCGTAGGCCCTGGCGACGTTATCACGGTGGCCATGATCGCGGTAGGTATTGTCATAATGTCTCTTCTTGTTGATTATTTCAACTTCCAGCCGCTTGAAATCCTCCAATGTTATGAGGATGTTCCCCTTCTGGGCGCGAAAGCTCTCTCGCACCCCTTCGAACGTATGCCCCTTGCTGGAGAACGATATGACGCCGACCGAGCCTTCGCCGAAAATGTATGTCACCACTATGTCGCAATCGCTCTTGACGTAGCGCGTCGGGGTGATCGTTATCGGAAATCTGTTTTGCGGCACCAGGCGCATGGTGAAATCGGACCAGTGGCAAAGGTTGCCGAGAACGCGGCCCCCTTCTCCTTTGCTGAAATACCAATGGTCGGGATCGATGGCGTGACCGGCCACGAACCAATTGTACATTCCAGTTCCCGGTTGGCTATTAAGGTAAGATTGAATAACGTGTCCCAATCGGCTTCCCGGACGGTTGAACCCCAGGAAAACCTTCCCGTTATGTTTGCGGATAGCATCATTCAGTCGGTGTAACTGTTCCATTGAGACGACGTGCGGCTTTTCGATATACACGTCCTTGCCGCTCTCGAGCGCTTTGATGGCGTACTCGGCGTGAGTGGCATGGTTGGATGCGATATAAATGAGCTTGATGTCCTTATTCGCCATAACTTCATCGGCATTATCCGTATAGAGGGGCACTTTGAAATAGGAGGCGTACGATGCCGCCCGGTTCAGGTCGATATCCATGCAGGCGGCGATGACATTCCCGAACTCTCGTCGCAGGAAATATGCAATCGTGGAGAAGCTGTAATTGCCGCAACCGATTATTCCGACAGTGTGTTTCTTGTTCTGCCTGCCTCGCTGAGCTGGAAGCACCGTATAGGTCTTGCGCATATGCTTCTGGCTCAGAACCTTCATGAATGTCCGCTTGAAACCGTAAAGCGAAGTGTACCTCAGGACTTTTCTTACCTTGAATCCGAACGATTGCTTCAGGTAATCCACGTTAAGCCTCCACCTTTGCCAATTCCGGCTTTCTATCTTTTGCCCCCAAAGGCTGTCCCGATTCCAATATGTCATCGAAAAAGCTCAAGGATTGACGGGATGCTTTCTCCCAAGAGAAGTATCTGGCCCTGTTTCTGGAGCTGCGCGCCAGCGATTGCCTTAAGTGAGAATCGGTGGCAATCGATATTATCTTCGCTGAAAAATCGGCGATGTCGTCGGGGTCGAAGTATACGGCGGCGCCGGCGGTGATCTCTGGCACGACGCCTCTATTTGAGCAGGCCACGGCGCACCCGCATGACATGGCCTCAATCAGGATATTGGGGCAGGCCTCTATAACAGACGGGAACAAGAAGGCCTGGCAGTTGCGGTAAAACGCCGGCAGATCGCTTTCGGCAACCGTGCCGATTAACCTGATAAGCTCGCCTGCCCCGGCTCGCTCAATGACCCGTTCGATCTCCTTTGTATATGATGGCGAATAATCGGTGCCGGCAATGACAAGGGGCGGCAAATCCCTCTCTTTCTCCAGCGCAGCGATATAGCATTTCACCATCTCGAGAATTTTCTTGTATCGCCAGATGTGAGAAACCGAAAGAAGAAATCTGCCGGCGATTCCGTATTTTGCGGGAATCACTGCATCTTGATGATCATTCTGCAGGCGCCCGTGATAAATGACAACTGTCTTCTTCCCGCTCAAATCGATATACTTCGAGAACAGGCGTTTGGAATAATTCGAAAGGAAAATAATCCCCTGCGAAGATTCCATGCTGGCAATGGTCGCCTTCCTTAAAAGCGATTGCCTGAGTTTCTGATAAGGCGTTTCCCACTTCAGGTACTCGCTGTCGAATGGGGCGATATTATGCATGAGCGATATCTTGGGGCATGGAGAATGGAGCGTGCCGCGATTGCCCGGCTCGAATAGAAGGTCGCACTTTAGACGCGAAAGGAGGGCGGGCAGGGCCTGGCGTTCCCACCAGATTTGAGCCGCCAGATGGAGCCCGGGAAGCCTGTAAAACAGATAACGGAAGTTGGCGGGAGCAGGGATAAAGAGGCTCTCCTGGCCGGTTTTTCCCAGGAGCAGGAATTCCCTCTCCGGGGCCAGCTTCCCAAACCACTCGATAATCTTATTAAGGTGAGTAAGTCCTCCACCCTGCGCTGTCTGAACCGCCTTTATTGCGATTCTCAATTTACAACCTCTCTGGCAATTCTATCGACTTCAAGAAACCTGCTTTCCCAGGAATGATTCAGAGATTCTTCTTTGGCCGCCTGCGAACGTTCAGCCCTTTTCTCCGGCTGCCAGTCCAGTATCGAGTTTATTGCCGCCCCAAATGCGTCGTAACTTCGGGCCACGTCAACGATTCCGGGAAACTTTCTGGCTTCCGGCATGTCAGTCGAAACCACCGGAAGCCCGGCGGCCATATATTCATAAAGCTTAAGCGGCGAGCAGTTTTCGGCGATTGAATCGACCCGATAAGGATTAAGCGCGATATCGCTCCAGGCTAAGTAGGCGGGCAGGTCATCGTATGGTTTCCTTCGCAGAATATGCACGTTTCTTAGCCTATCTATTCCAAGAAGATTGACCATTACCGGACCTATCATGACTATCTGCCAGTCCGGACGCAGGTTGGCCAGATATCTAATAAGCTCCAGGTCAACCCAATAGGCGATTCCGCCCACAAATGTCAGCCTGGGATGAGGTATTGGTCTTAGGTCTTCCGGTTCTGATCTATTTTCGGCTGCATTGAAATGCCCGACATTGGCGCCATTGGGAATGACGTTGATATTGCGATTGTACAGGGATTTGGTTCTCTTGAGTCCCGGCGCCGTTACGATGGCGGCATCGACCGACTCCAGTGTGGCTCTTTCCTGATTCTTGACGACATTGGGTTTGATCAACCCTTTTGCCGCCGAGAATTCGTCAACGCATTCATATAGGGCCTTCCGACAGCCAAGTTTTCTTATAAGAGGCTCATTATAATGGGAGTAAAGCCAGAGAAGCGGATTGCTAATTGCGAGCTTTGCCATGGCGCTTCTTATGAAGAACGCCAGGACGAAATTGTTGATTGCTGCGATTTCCGGAAAAATCTGGAATGCCGGCAGAAGAAGGGGAGGCGTGTATAAGAACAGATTCGGCTCTATCTCTCGCGGCCCCCGAAGAAAGAGAAAGACCCGGCGCCATTGCTTTCTGAAAAGCTTGAAGTATGTCAGCCAGTGAAATTGCGTTTCCACGTAAAGCACTCTGTTTCCTTGTCGGGCGAATTGGAGCATGAAACGCTGCTTGCGCGTCCAGAGATCGCGCCAGTCCTGGGTGGATAGGGTGACTATATACTGGCCTTTTAGGCTGCCGTTTGCAGTCAAATCCAATTCCGCCGACCGCGGAATGGGTCCATCGTCGGGAATGAAGAAAGCCGCTATTCTCCGGGCCAGTCGTCGGTGCCCAGGTTCATTTTTTACTGGCATTTCCATGCTCTTTCAAGCTTTTGTATCCATGTTTCAGTTTGCATCACCCGACATTAAGGTTATCGGTGACTTTGATCTTTTCATAAGCCTCTGATTCCAGCTTCGGCAGCTCATCTTTTAAGCCTGCTGCCATGCCGGCCAGGGCCCAATACGTCAGGCCAGAATGCCCAGAAAACGGCAAGTTTACGAGACCGCAAACCCAAAACGCTATCGTGACTGCAATCATAGCCGAGCCAAACGGGCGAAACCCTTCCCTTCTTATGAAAACGAAATCCTTATAAACGTAGATCAGAAGTAGAAGGTATATCAGGCCGCCGGGAATGCCGGTCTCCAGGGTTTTCTGGATCAATTCATTATGAGGCTTAACGTATAGCTCGGAATCGGATCCCCTGCTGACCTTCGTCTGGCTCCCGTACCCTATTCCTACACCCAGGGGATGAGACTTTATCGTCTCCAGAGCCGGGATCCATGCTGTCTGGAATCGGTCGTTGATCGAAATCGCATCGAACGGGTCGCTGAGCTCCGCCAGCCGCTCGAGTTTATCCGCTCCGGTGGATTGCAGGTAGGGACCGGCAAAAAGCAAGATCGCATAAGAAGCAAGGGCGACACCGGCTCCAAGCCAGACGATCCGCTTGCGCTTTGTTATCGACGACGCCAGATGGCGAAGCGCTACGGCAATGACAAGAACCATTACCAGCGGCATTCGCTCCATCGAAAGGCCCAGGACTATGAGCCAGCTTGCAAGGTATAAGAGCCGCAATTTTCTCCAGATGCCGTCAAGCTCTTTTCCACAGGTGATCGCGAGCGCGAAGATGATAACGTTGGTGAAAAAGAAGTCCATGTACCCATAGAATATCGAGAATGTTCTGAATTCGATTCCATGGAGGCCGACGGTCAGCCGGCCGGACAGACCCTCGTCGAACGCCACCTGGCGAAACCACTCCACCTCCCAGGGGTAGAGGCCCAGCAAGTACTGGCCGATGCCGTAAATCGTCGATATCAAACCGACCGTAAGCAGCACCTTGACAAGCGCGGTAGCTCTGTCGCGCGTAGCCAGGGACGCCATCAAGAATAGAATCATCATGTTTGGCAGAATATTGCGCTCGACCCCGGCCAGGCCAAGCAGAGGAGAGCTGGTCGGCAAGAAGATGCTTGCGAATGCCAGGAAACAGAAGGCCAGTAAAAGGACTCGCGTTCTATCCGGGCACAGGCGTTCTCCCCTGACAAGCAAAGAATGGATTTGTAGCACAATCAAAAGCGCCAGGATTAGCGGCGCCGCAACCCCCAGGAGGTCGCTGCCGCCGCCGCTACCCAGTTGCTTATCGAACATGAAAGCCAGTCGCACCCAGAAGGATTTCGTCATAAAGAAAATTATGCCGGCAGCGGCTCCCGCGAATTTATCCGACACCCAGAGGAAAATGACAGCAAGCGATAAACAGATCGCCAGCGTTTGGTTCAATGTTGGTTCCAGAAGCGCAAACGCCGGCACTACCAGACCGAGGCTGCAGAGACCCACAATCTTCGCAAGGGACATGTCTCCTTGTTTGGCGCGTGAAACGCCGGTCATACGGCGACTCCTTCCCGAGCGACATCGGTCTCAGCTGCCTGGCCCAGTATCCTAAGGCGAGTCCTCAGGTCGGCGTAACTGTCGTTATAAGCCAAGGACGTGGTTATCTTGAAAGGCAACTTACTGCGAAACGAAAAGCGCACCAGGTTGGCATCGGCTTTAACTCCGTAACGCGGGAAATAGGAAAGCGGCTGCACGGAAAGCTCAGTCAAGCCATCCTCGCTCGTTCCGATCACCAGGCTCCTGACATGGTCTCTTCTTATCGTGACCCCGGTGCCATCGTTCCGCTCGACAGAATCTATGGGGGTGATGAAGCGCAAATCGAAGGCGTGATGTCTTCCCCGCTTTCCTTCGAATTCGTCCACCACCGAGATTCCAGACGTCTCCAGAGAAACGATGATGGTCCTTCTGTGAATGATGCCGTCCCCCATTCTCGCATAACCGTCATGAGAGCCTGATACGACGACCTTGCTGCGCTCTTCGGAGAACTGTTCAATTCGGGGCCTGGCATCGTCGGCAAGATAAAACAGCCTCTGTTGGAAGAATCGATTCTGCTCCTCTGCGTCGATCGTAACAGTGTTATGATACCCCGTCGATCTGGAGAGATTCCTCATATTGTAATCGGCGGAGTAGCAGAATGTGCCGGGGTCAATCAGGTAGGCGATACCGTGAAGTTCGAGCGTAAACGAGAGCAAATCGTTATGCTTATGGCCGCCGAAATTCCCTGGCGGTACCCCGGCGGCGTTAAAAAGGATATGAATATTATCGTTGCGAATGATGGCATAGCCGCTATCCTTGAAGATTCGCGAGGCCGGCTTACGTGGGACCCCTGGAAAATTGACAAAACCAGGGCCAAGATACCAGAGGCGCTCTTCCGAGGCCGGTATGTCGGCAAACCCTCTTTCTCCAAGCGCCGGCAATCCCACATCGATGAGTGGCCTGTGATCAGCGGGATTTTCCGTCGAGATCTTTATCAGGAACCCATCGTCGTTGTCGCCCATCAAAGGCGCGTAACCGGACGAAGCCGTAACCGCTTCCGAGAATTGTAGCATCTTCAGGAGGCGTTCCCGGTAGGCATCAGAGAAGCCGAGGCCGTTGACCTTGCCCAGAAAAAACGCTGAAAGGAACATTTCCAGAACCAGGCGGTGATACGACGTGGAGCCTTCGTAATCGGCGCCATCGGGAAAAACCTGGGCTTGCATTTCACTTTCGAGACCTTCAAGACCCATTTTTTTCCATTTTGTTGATCGGTCGAATTGGGGAAAAAGCAGGCCAATATAAAACAGTCCCAGATAATTGCTGATGAGGTGGTTGGAATTGGCGCCATCGGCAGTTATTTCGAGATTCCGCTCGATATGCAGGCCATGATAATACAGGAGTCTTATGACATTCCGCAGGAACTCAAGTTCGCTCAAATCGAATTTGAAAAAGTGCATACCCCAGATAATATTTACAGCCCGGATGGCAACCTCCATGCTGCACACCCAATTCACTCCCACATCCACCGGATTTTCGACCATCCAATCGTTCAGCACGGATATGAATTCCCTTTTGTAGATACTTCCTTCCTCAAGCCAATGGCCGCGCCCGAGATCCGTCAGAAACTGCAGCCGCGACAATTCCCATGGGATCTTGACATCGGAATTGTCGTAAGGATTGATGATTCTGATTTTGGTAAAATGCAATTTGGGCCATCGCTGCCCCGACTTGAAATCCTTGTGCCAGTCGATCTTGGGGCCCAGAAGTGTCTCGCCGGAGCCGAGGAGGTTGAAGGTGTGAGATGCCGCCCTGGCCGCCCGTTTTGTTATGGCTCCGATAGATTCCGGAAAGGCGGTCTTGAGGACTTTCAGATAAGTTTCCGACGCCTCGGCGTTAAAGAAGAATCTCGGACTCTCGCGGGAGACAAAATAATCCTGGCTCGGCGTCGGCCCGTTCCAGCAGCTTGCGAAAAAGCGGTTCTGGTCCAGGACTCGAACCTGACGTCGGAGCCTACGCCCCAACTCTTTCGACTTCAGTTTGAGCTTCATGAGGTAAGCTCTTAGTATCACTTTCTATCCTCGACGCGTTGAAGTTTCCGGCAAAGGCCGCGGTTTTGACGGCCGAAATCACAATTCTCAAATCCTCGCCGTGAACCAGAAATAGCTCCAGAGGGCGATGGCCGGTTAAGCGGCAATAATACCAGGTCATGAATACAAATAACGTTATAAACGACAAGCTGGTTGAAAAAGCCGCCCCGTTTATTCCATACCGGGGGATAAGAAGAATGTAGCCTGTTACATTTATGATTAAGATGGGAAACCAGGCTAATGCCGCTGGCCAGGGATATCCTCTGCCGGCAATGTCGGCCGCCATTATCACCTCTATTCCAAGGAGAAAAGTGCCCGGAAGAAGAAGAAGCAATACCTGGCCGGACGGCAAGAACTCCATCCCAAAAAGCGATGTGAATATTAGATTTCTTCCTAAAGCCAGGGCTGCAAATATCGGCAGAAATAGAAAACTCAACGTCCGCATGACTTTCGCAGAAAGATGTTTTGTTTCACCCTGCGCTATTCGCGAGAAGAGAACCGTGCCAATCACGCTTGGTATGATCACCAAAGACTCCGCCATCTGCTGCGCCGCCGAGTATAGCCCGGCGTCAGCGGAACCTTTGTAGTAATTGACGAAGAAAATGCCGGCCTTCATCACCGCAAAAGTAGTCAGAGTAGCCACATATGCTCGAACCCCATAACCCATTGCCCTGGGAATCAATCTAATGTTGTAGAGCGGGCCGGGTGGCGCCGAGGCAAAGTATTTCACTATATAGGCGGCGGCTATCATCCCGATGCCGGTCGCAATTACCACAAAGAAGACCTCCAGGCCGAGATGAAAAACAAGAAGCATAACCATCCCGGTCGCCATCAACATCGATTTCTGGCTGGCCTCAAAGAGATTGAATGAAATGATGCGGCCCATTCCCAGAAAAGCATACGAGAATAGGGTTCCCCATAAGAAAAACGGAACGATCACGAGAGTCGCCCAGAGAATAGTGCCCCTCAACTCGCCGAACACCTGCGGATGAGCGTGCCTTATCGCCAAGACTGCTAACGTGGCCGCCAGGCCGCCCAATAGGCCGACAAGGAGGGACTGGGTGCCCACGGCCCGCGAATGAGTCCTGTCGCCTCCGACCAGATAAGTATTGGCTCCAGCGAAGCCGAAGAGGCCGAAATTGACCGACAGCACTATCACGGTCATGGCCAGGCCATATAATCCTCGCCCTCCCGGCCCCATCAGCCTGCCTATCAGGATCGAAATGCCGAGCCCGCATCCCATTGACAGGATTTTGAAAATCATGGTGGTGCTGCTGGAACGAATGAAGCGCACTATGAGGCCTCTTTCAAATCGCCGGCCACCATACCCTTGGGTTCAGGCGGCATTGGCAAGGCCTTGCTCTTATGGCAAAGCCACTTCATAGCCAGAGTGATATAACACCTGATTACAAACGGCCGCGCAAGCCAGAGCAGAAATAAAAACGAGTGTTCGATTCCATACAGTTTTGTTCTGCGCTTCCAAGAGAAGAGCGAATCCCTTATATAAACTTCTGCCGTTTCATCAAACCATTTTCGTGCATTGAGCGCGTTTTCCGAAACCGGCCGCGAGACCTCCGATATGAAGTGAAGTATGTTCTCCTTTTCAGAACCGCTCGCCGCTATGGGCGAATAGTCCTCGGATATTTTGACCGGTAACGGTTCAAACGACTTGAGCCCTTTTGAAGTTAAGGTGATTGCAAGTATGATTGTCAGATTTGTGCGCTGGCGAATCTTGCCGAAATTCTGGCCAATGTCATATTGAAATTGAAAATTCCCCAGCGAATAGGCGATCAGGCCGTGTTTATACCGCTCTATCCCCTGGAGGATGTGGGGATGATGTCCGAGAACGACTGTGGCCCCGCAGTCGATTATCTCGCGGGCAATTCCGATCTGGGCTATCGATGGGTAACGGACATTTTCAATACCCCAATGCAAAGATACGATGATAGAAGCGCAGTTCTTTTTCAGTACCGCTATATCGTCTCTTATAGCCGCAATCGCAATTCTGTTTAAGAATATTCCGGTGCCTTTATCCGTGAATCCACTATCGGAGTATCCCAAAAAACCGAGCCGCAAGCCGTCCCGTTCGACAATCGCTCCGGCATCGTTATGAATGGAATTGCCCCCGCCAATGAATGCAATCTTGTTTTCGGCGAGCGCCTGGAGCGTGTCATCAAATCCCTCCCGGCCGCGATCCATGACGTGATTATTGGCTATATTGACGACATCGAAGCCTGCGTTGCGGAGATATCGGGCCATAGATGCTGGCACCGACAAGATGACGGATTTTTCGCTCTCGCGGCCACGCTCGGAAAGCGCCGTCTCGAGGTTTCCAAAAAGAACGCTCTTGTCATGAAGAACGTCCTTGACCTGGCTGAAAGGATCAGCCTGGTTTCTCGTTTTCAATGAAATGTCGCCTACGGCCAGAAGCCTGCACTCTCTCATATCCCTATTCTCGGGTCAACGCCAACTGCTGGACCATGAACCTATGCTTGCCGCTTCGGGTCCTGGCGATTTCATCGGTGTATTCGAAACCGATATCGAGGTCTCCGGAAACGGAATTCAGCATGACATTCCGTATTTCATCTTCATCGACGGCGGAATACTCCGGGGCCCTGACTATACGGACTTTGATTTCACCTTTCTTGTCTTGCACTATCTGCATCAGCTTGATTTTAGAGAAGGCCGAAAAGTGCTGGGCGAAAATTAATGCGGTTAACGTTATCGCCCTCCCGTCCTTAGTGACGATGAATTCCTGCGACCTTCCTTCGACTTTTTCTAGGAGAGGATAATCACGCCCGCATTCGCAGGAATCGCTCGAGAGTGACGCTAAGTCCCCGGTTCGGTAGCGTATTAGCGGAAAAGCGAAATTGATAAGACTCGTAGCCACGACCTCGCCAATCTTTTCCGGTGAATCAATGACGCTCTCATGGCTGTCGAGCAATTCAACAATACCGTATTCCTGAAATATGTGGTAGCGGTGATCAAATTCACATTCCGCCGCCAGCACCGCCCGCTCAGTGTGCCCGTACCAGCTGAATACTCTGCAATTGAAAGCCGTTTGGAGCTTGGCGCGAAGGCTCGGGTAAAGGTTCTCGGACCCGCATAATACCGCCTTGACAGTTTCGAATGGTTCCGTGGAATTGCGATTCATATATTCCGCCAACAGCATTACAGCCGACGGATATCCGAATATAAAATCAGGCCCGAATCGACGGATTCTATCGACATAGCGGCGCAGGTTGTCGTCGGTCATGTGGTACGATGAAAGAATCAGGCTGCGTTCGGCGCCATCGTATTCCCAGAGCTCGCCATTCTTCGTCGGGGTTATCAATTTCCCCCTCAAGACTGCGAGGCGATCATAGGGTTTGAACCCAACGCGTTTCCATGAGGTGTGGATGAACGCCCGCTCGATCCCATCCGTACGCTTCCGTTCAAAATAAAGTCCCATAGGGGTCCCCGAGGAACCCCCCGTGGTTTCGCGCTGCAGTCTCGAATAATGATAATTGCGAGCCACGAGAGCATCAATGTTGTCACGAACCAACGGCCGCGTAAGGCACGGCAATTTCCTGAGGTCTTCAGTCCCCCTGATATCCTCCGGCCTGAGGCCATGCGCGTCGAACGTTTTCCTGTAGTACGGTACGTTCTCGTACGCATGATGAACGAGAAGCCGCAGGCGTTGCGCTTGATACTCTTTCAGAGTATCCCTGCTCCACCATTGCGATTCGTTCAAGAGGGTAATCGTATCCCGGTAACTTCTGCCGTAGCGGATACTGACCGGTATAGTTCCATATGCCCGCCTTAACAAGAGCTCTGCCGCCCTCGGCATCTTCTTTAGAATTCTCTTCCTGAGCATGGGCGCTTCAATGACAGTCTCGTTTCCGGACCGATCTGGAAGCATCTCAGCGGGCCGCCGCGACGGTCTTCGTCACATCCGGCGCAACCCTGTTTACCGTCTCGGCCAGCCTATTGCGGTTAAACCCAGTTGCCATCTGTGCGGCGAGCTTGGATAGGGAAACCAGCAGCCTCTCGGTTTGTTCGGGAGTGCCGATGGTGATGCGCAGATACCCGTCGAGCCCTTCATTGGGGGTGAGCCTCTTTACGGCTATACCGTCGGCGAGAAGCAGTTCCACGGCCTGACCAGAGTCGGCGACTTTCAGGAGAAAGAAATTGGCGGGAGTCAAATGGAATTCATATCCGCTTTGAGGCAGATTCCGCCAGAGCATTTTTCTCGATTCCGCAACCGCATCCACGAACCCGTGCATAAAAGCCAGGTTTTTCAATGCCGCGATGGCCGCCACCTGCGCCAGGGGCGCCTGGCCTGCGTTATTCCTGACCCGGTCTATGAAAATCAAATTGACTGGATCGGTGAGGGCGTACTCCAGCGGCGCGCTGCCCAGGCCGAATGCCCCGGAGAAAGTTCTCGTTACCACCAGGTTGGGAAACCGCGTGACAAGCTCAGCCACCGAATGCCCGCAGAACTCATACGCTCTTTCGTCGACCACGACCATCACCCGCTCGGCGTAAGCCAGGAGGAAAACGATCTCCGCCTCCGTAAAGCAGGCCCCCGAAAGCTCATTGGGGTTAGAGATATAGACCATCCGGGTCTTGGGGCCAATGCTGTTTATCAAGGCTTCGATATAGGTCTCAAACGGATTCTCATGCCGGACGGGCAGGACGCCGGCGCCGGTGCTGAGCGCCGTTCTCTCTATACTGCCGCCCACGGGGGCGCTGAACACGATCTCGACCCCCGGCTCGAGGTACGTCCGCGCGATATTCTCAAACGCCTCCCCGGAGCCGTTGAAACTCCTTATGGCCTCCTTCGGCAGAGTCGTGTACGTCGCCAGGCTCTCTCGAAGCTCGTCCTCATAACAGCAATAATTGTTCGAGCTGATCGAATCGACGAAGTTCTTTACTGCGGCCCTGACCCCTGGCGAAGGTCCGACGGTGGACTCGCTCGAATCGAGACGCAACAGCCTCGGCGACCGTTTGTGATGCGGTACCTGATCGCTGTCGAACCTGTCCAGCTCCAGTATCGCGTTAGCGATTTTAACCAACCGTTTCTCCATAATACCCTCGATTTTTAATCCTCTATTCACACTGTTCTTCTTGAGATTCGAGCGCGCTCGCAAACCTGGTTATGCAATTGGCGATCCGCGATTCCAGACGGTTCATCCTTACGTATGGTGACGACATGATGCGATTCACATTCGCTTTCAGGCCGCGCCGGACCGACATGTCCAGCCAAAGGCTTATCAAGACGGAGATAAAAAGAGAGCCCAGAAGCGACGCGGCCATGTAGAGGCTTCTTCTGGGCCTTGACTTTTCTTGGGGGACTGAGCCCATATCGAGAACTTGAACCACCGGCACGTCCTTGACCGTCTCGATCTTGGCCAGCTCGTTCTGCTGCGCCATTGTCAAATACAGCGCGCCCTTGAGATCGACATCGCGTTGAAGCCTGGCCAGCTCCAATTGAAGATTGGGGTCGCTGGAGAGCATGTAGTTCATATTGGCTTCCTTGAACGACTTTAGCGTATCCTCGGCCAGCGTCAGCTCGGCTTTGATTTCTTCGAGCCTGCGGGCGGTGAACTTCTGATTTTCACTAGCCTTCGACTGACGGTGATGAATATTGTAATCGTCGAGCTCTTCGAGATAAGCATGCACTACGGCCGCCGACAATTCAGGATACTTCGTGGTCACGGAAAGTGTTATGACCCCGGTCTTGCGGTCCATTTCGATGTTCACAAGCTTGGCCAATTTGCGAATGGCGCGGTCCATGTTGGCAGCATCGATATATTCCTCCAACGTCAGGGCGTAAGGGCGCGACTTGTGATAGAATGAGTAGGTGCGCCCCAGGATCTTTTCGGAAACAAGCCGGCTGGCAAGAATATTGGGGAAGAGAGCCGAGGAGTTCTCAGACGCCTGGTTGGTTGCGCCCAGGCCAAGCTCGGCGACCGGGCCGGCCGCCAGGTCCTTTAGCTCCGATATCGCATTCGCCGGCCCCGACGGCAAGATGGCCGCTGTCGAGGTGTACTTGTTTCTCATCAATAAGCAAACTGCAAGCATGGCGAGCACCGATGTCGAGACAATTATGTATGTAATCTTCTTGTACTTCAGGACCGGCAAGACGAAAAGCTCCCAGAATGCCGACGCCTTCTCCGAGCCTTGATTCTTAAGCGTCATCCTCTCCATATCTACCTCAGCCTGTCCACAAGGAGGAAAGCAGTTACGGCCGAGCTGGCAATGGCCGCCAGCGACGTTGCCGATCGCAGCCATTGCTTGTCGCGCTTGATCTTCTGCGGAACGATTATGGCATCTCCGGGCTGCACCTTGGCGTTGAATGCCTCCGTGCCCGCTATCACCTTGCCGCTGGCTCTCGCCAGCCTGGTCTGCCACTTATCGGCGTTGCGTGAGAAGCCGCCGCTTGACTTTATGAAGTAATGCAAGTTCTTATTCTTCTTATAAGCCACGGTGCCGACTGAGCCGACTGCGCCCAGGACCTGTACCCCGGCCGGAGAGCGGGGGATAAAAACGATATCGCCTTTCTGTAGCTGGATGTTGTCCGACGACTTGGGGTTCTTCAATGCCTCACGCGGATTGATTATCACACGGCTCACCTTTGAAATATCAAGAGTTTGATCGAGTTTGGGGAGAGGACGATTGAGGCTGTCGAGTATCGTCAGCTCGGTCGCCGCCAGGATGTTGCGAACCTGCCGCTTTTCGACATCTTCGACGATGGAACCTCTAATAAACACCAGGCCGTCGATAAACGCGTCCGGGGTAAATCCTCCGGCGCGCTGGATTAGATCGCTGAGCTTCTCGTCCTCCTTCGTCAACGTGTACGAACCGGGAAACATCACCTCACCCTCTATGGTGACGTTGTTGTCGAGCTGCCAGCGAGGCATGGTCCTCACGAAAACCTTATCGTCCTCCCTCAAATAGATGTCTTCGGACGCGTTTTTCTCATCGAGGACCTTTTCGAGATTGGCGTAAACTATCTGGGACGATTTCCCGGGATCTACCCGGGCTATCTCCGCCTGAAGCAGGTAACTTTGCCGCAATGGATTTCCAGCCAGAAAGATAAGGTCCGAAAGGCGCATGCTCTCGAAAAACTCGTAGGGCCCGGGCCTCTTCACCGCCCCGTATATGGAAACTGTCTTGTCGCGCTTGATTTCGTTCTCGGAATAGACCACCAGGCTATCCTGGTCAATCAGCAGATAGTTGGTCGAGTCCATCCCTTGCAGAATCTTCGCCAGGTTTATGTCATATACCAGACGCGTCTGATCCGGAAATGTGCGGAAGAGGTTAGCTCTCTCAGTATGAGTGTTTACCTGCAGCTGCTCGCCGTGATCGATAAGATCCATGACCCTCATGGAATCGGTAAGGCCATAGACGCCGGGATGCTTGACGTTTCCCAGGAGCTTGACTGTATTTCTGCGCAAGTCGAAAATGGACGGGATATGGACCGCGTCGCCATCCTTGAGCGTCAGATTGTCCATTTCGTACACCTTGGGGTTGCTGTTTCTGGTTTGCTCGGAAAGGTCAACGTTTTGAATGATACGGTTGTCGTCGCCCCCGACCCGGTCCACACTAACCTTTTCGAGGAAAGCTTCGGCGGTGTAGCCTCCGGCAAGCTGCACGATCTCGCTTATCTTTTCCGCGCCGAGCAACTCGTAAATCGCCGGCCTCTTTATCTGGCCGGAGATTTTTGCGAGCGGTCCGACCACCGGCACGAAAACGACATCGCCCGATTCCAGCTTGCTGTCCTGTGAGTTGTCTCCTTCAATGAGGAATCGATAGAGGTCAATTTGCAAAAGCACCTGGTTGTTTCTGATATGCTTGATCGTCCGCAGGCTTCCGGTCTGAGTCGGCCCTCCGGCCAGATATAGAACATTAAACAAGGTGGCCAGTGATGAGGTGGTATATCCTCCGGGACGTTTCACTTCGCCATAAACGAAGACCTTTATCCTTCTGATCTTCCCCAGCGAGACGGAAAGTTGATAATCGCTGTATATCGCCGCTAATCTCTTGTTCAACAGCTTCTTGAAAGCATCCAGTGTTGTTCCCCAGGCCATTATTTCGCCCACCTTGGGAATGAACACCTTCCCTTCACGATCGACAGTCAGATCAAGCTGCATGTCGACGCGTCCCCAGGTATTGACCACAATATTGTCTCCAGGGCCCAGCTTGTAGTCCGGGGGAGGAGTTGCCTCCAGAATAGGCGAGAAGCTCTCCGGCGAACCATCGAACATGTTGTATCCGAAAATCCTCAAGCCACCGGGTCCAGCTTCGTTGCCAGCCGCGATGCTGGCTGGCGGCTGGCTCCCCGCGGGCGGGACATAGAAATCGGAACTCTGATTGGTCAGGCTGATGGGGCTATCATATTGTTGAATGAGGTTAGGGTTGGCGGCCGCGGCTTGGTCCTGCTTCTGCTTGAGGAGCTCTTCTTCGAGCCTCAACTGGTCCGCTGTTAGCTGCCCCAGAGCCAGATTGCATATCATGAATATTGTTGCGGCAATGATTGTAATCGTTCGCAAAGGCACCTCCATTTCTGCAATATCTCGGCAAAATTCAAAACAAAGGCGGTGCCAAATCCGGCAGCTGCCCGCAACTCACTCATGAATGGGCAATTAGGAGCCTATGGCTGAATTTCGAGAAGAGTGCTAATCCATTCTTGTCGGAAAAAAGTACGCGCTTTTCGGAAAGAATTTCATGGAAATGAAAGCGCACTGGGATCCAAATGCTGAAGTTCTGGCGCCGATTGAGAGTTCTGCATTTTCCACTTCCCGCAATCTTGTGCACACGAATTTTCGAGAAGTCGCATCCGGCCCAAACATCTGCAGACACCCATATTCATAACAGGATGGATGACAACGAATTGACGGTATGCGGCGAGGCTTCTGATTAGAAGGCCTGGTGGGCATGCCGTTTGCCCTAAAGAGAGTACGAAAAATCATCCAGCCAAAGAGAGGAGAAATGGTAATGACATAACATCTTGAAATAGAGCGAAAGGAGTCCCTCATGACCCGTTCATTTATTAAGAGAACACCTCTTCTGCAGACAATCCATCATTTGGAAACAGGTCTCATACTCGCGATTCTAATCTCTTCCAATGCCATGGCCGGTATATTCTTCTCTCACCCTCGTGACGGCAGATTCAAATTCGTTACGCCCGGTGACGACCCCTGGTATTACCTCAATCCGGGTCAGCTGGAATTCCAAACGCCTGACAAGTGGCAGCATTATATGGGGAACTATCTCTTTTGCTCGCCATCGGAGAAGCTCATTGGGAAGTGGCCGACCATAGTGCTATTCACCTCGATCAATATCTTGAAAGAACTCGAGGATGGTTACCGCGAAGGCGCTTCGGTGAAGGACTTAGGGGTGGGGTTTGCGGGCATGTTCTCGTCGCTTACGGGACGAAGAATAATCTGTGTTTTTGATGAAGAAAAGATCCTTCTGAAATACTTTGTGTCTTTAGATGCGTTTTAGCGACGAAGGCTGCTGGGCCCTTTCTCAGATCAGGATGAACTGCGAAATCTTGGCGAAATTGAGCGAAAGGCTACTTCAGCAATACGGCCTTGATAGATTTATAGACATTGCCGCTGCAAAGCCTGACCAGATATACGCCTGACGGCAGCATCGACGCATCCCATCTGACCGTGTATTCCCCCGGCTCGAATAAACCGGAGGCAGGCCGTGCCAAATGCCTGCCGGAAACATCATAGATATCGAGGCTCATCCAGAGGCGGTGTGTGAGTGAAAATTCCACTTGTGCCTCTGAGTTGAAAGGATTGGGGTATATGCCCTTAAGGTCAAACATGAATGGGGCCACTAAATCGTCGTCCACGGCGTTGATATCGGCCAACATGAGCGTGATGAGTGAATCGCTGTCAGCAAGATAAACATAAGGAGGAGTGGCGAATACTCCCCTGGCAACCCCGGAATTGTTGTACGTATCTATGACATATGGGAAGAGCGGCCGAGCCACCGAAGCGGCCACCACCCCTGTCGAATCATCGGCGATAAACAGGAACGTGTCCGAGGCGGCGGCATCATTGACATATCCTGGCGTTTCCACCACGGAAACATATGTTGGCCTGGCCGGATTTGAAAGGGACAGGACTTTCACTCCCCTAAGGCCATCGCATAAATACAAATATCCGCTCCCCCCCGTAACGTTTGAGGCATCCCCGTCGGAATCATAGGTATCGAGAAGGATTGCGGTGTCTGGGGAGCTGATATCGAATGTCTTGAGGCCGTTGATGGAATTGGAAACGTATATGTAGTTGCCTTGTCCCCAGATTCCGGTAGTGAAGCTTGAGAGGTTATAGCGCGAGGCCAACTGCGGCGATGCCGGATTGGAAATATCGACGATGCATAAACCCATGTTGTAATCAGCGATATACGAATAGTTACCCGATATCCAGAGGTTGGCCGCCTGACCAGGGGTATCGTACAGTGATACGAATTGTGGTGTCGCCGGATTAGCGACGTCAACTATCGTCATGCCGCGGTTCCAGTCGGCCACGTAGGTGTAGTGTCCGGCAAGCTGAACGGAGTTGGCCAGCCCCGATGTATTATAGCCACTTATGAACTGAGGATCGGCCGGCAAGCTGACATCGATGATTGCCAGGCCGGCGTCCCAGTCGCCCAGGTAGGCGTAGTTGCCGGCGACCACCATGTCGTGCGCCGTCCCGGCAGTCTGCAGCGAGCCGAGATATATCAATCGCCAGTCAGCCGACGCATCCGTGCCGGCGCCAGCCAGTATTAGCAAAGCCGGCATGAGTATCATAGAAAATGGCTTTATCATCATAAAAATCTCCCGTCTGATTATCGACAATATTCACACACACCTGAGCGAACTCTGACGCTGGATTCCGGGTCGTCCTGATGCTGTCCATCATGAGACACCACTAATAAGGATACGCAAAATCCATTTAAGCGCAAGACAATTCTGTTCTCAAGGCGGCACCATCCATGCCGAATCGTTTCCGCTTGACTGGACGCCGCCAGGTTCTCTAAACTCTTGCGATGACTGATCCTTTGGTATTGATAATCCTCGTCGATGGCGCTCGGCCGGATGTCATGCGAGAGATGCTTGATTCCGGCAAACTCGCAGAGATATGGCGCGAGATCGTTTCCGGGGGAACATTCAGGACGGCTGTCTCCTGCTGCCCGTCAACCACCGGCCCGGCATATCTGCCATTCTTGACCGGCTGTTTTCCGGGGACGCTTAATATTCCTGGAATTCGCTGGCTCGATAAAGCGGAATTTCGGCGAAGACGATGGGGGTTGTATCGATTCAGAAGCTATAACGGTATAGAGGCGCCCTTATTCAATTCCGACCTGCCAAAGGAGCACCCGACCCTGTTCGAGATCTTTCAACGACCGTACAATATTTATTCAATGATCACACGAGGTCTTCGCCGGGGGCACAACTTGACAGCAAGGAGCAAACTCCCGGCGTATCTCTATGCGCACCTTACTGATGACTGGAAAGCGGTTGACCGGCTGGCGCTAAAGCTATTGATGCGCTGTTTGGACCTCAATCCGGATTTTATTTTCGCAGTGTTTCCTGGAGTCGATTCTTATTCGCATCTCAATCATCCCAGACACGACAAGACGATTTCGGCATACGAATTTGTTGACACAGTCGTTGGCAAGGTAGTTGCTAAGCTAAAGCGTCTTGGCCGCTGGGATGAGACATTGCTCGTAATCACATCCGACCACGGGCTGACAGCAACCAACCAGCATCTGGATTTGGCTCTTTTTCTTCAAGGGCACAAGATAAGAACCATGTATTATCCAATCGTCTGGAAATATCGTCCTCAGGCATCGGTGATGATATCCGGCAACGCGTTAGGACAGATTTATTGGCTCGATGGCGAGAATATCCGGCGGCAAGAGTATATTTTGGGTGAGCTATTGTCGCGGCCCGAGGTCGACCTTGTGATCACGAAATATAGCGATGGGGTACTTCAAATCGATTCTGCCAAAGGCAAGGCCTTCATAGACAACCATTTCGGTTTAAAATATATGCTCGCCACCGGCGACCCCCTGGGTCATGGCGCGATGGAAAAACCAATGAATCGCCGCGAGGCACTCGAGGCCACTTATGAACTGGAATACCCCGATGCATTGGTACAAGCAGACCAGTTGTTCTCTTCACCGCGCTGTGGAGATATGGTGGTTATCTCTAAGATTGGCTACGACTTACGTAAGGCCTTCGAATGGCCGGAGCATCATGCTTCGCATGGCTCACTCTGCCGGGAGCATATGATCGTGCCTCTGATTTACAATCAGAGCGGGTGGGATCAGCGTCCAGCGAGAACCACAGATATATTCAACACTATTCTCAAATGGTCGGGGAGAGCCACGCTCGATGGCACTGATGGAGACTCGTTGATCTAACCGAATCTTCTGGCCGCCTCCCAGCCGATTATCGCCTTCTTGCGGGTTGCACCCCAATGATACTCGCCAAAAGCCCCCATCTTACGAATCACTCGGTGGCAGGGGATCAGATACGATATCGGGTTTGTGGCCACAGCGTGGCCGACCGCCCGGACAGCGTTCTCGTTTTCGATGGTCCTGGCTATATCCTCATAGGTACAAAGGTGGCCTGGCGGGATTCTAATAAGCGCCTCCCAGACCTTGACCTGGAAATTGGTGCCGTGAAGGTGGAGCGGGAGTTTCTGCAGTCGACCGCTATTAAATATCTGGTTAGCATATGGGCGTGTGACTCTCGGCTTATCGCCGAGAGCAGCGCCGGGCCAACGTCGCCTGAGGTCTTGCAAGGCTTCGTTGGGATCGCCATCCGCAAATGCCAGCCCGCAGATACCGCGTTCGGTGAGCGCTATGAGGCATTTCCCGAACGGGCTTTCGTGCATCCCGTAGGCGATAGAGAGCCCGGCGCCGCGCTGTTTGTACTGGCCTGGCGTCACGGCATCAATCGTGACGAACAGGTCGTAGAGCCGTCCCGGGGATGAGAGGCCGGACTCGTAGGTGGCGTCGAGGAGCGAGCGGGTTTCGTCGAGGACACATTTGGCGTGTTCGATGGTTAGATATTGGAGGAAGCGTTTGGGGCTTATGCCCACCCAGCGGCGGAACAGGCGCTGGAAATGGAAAGGGCTTAGGCGCAGGTGGGACGCCAACTCATCGAGATTCGGCTGCGAGAGGTGGTTCTCCTCGATGTAATTTATGGCTTTTTCTATTCGGGCGTAGTCTGATGGCATATGACCAATTCCTTTCCTGGGCGGCGGACGTAATTGCCTGCCCCCTGATAAGGGGCGCAATGTTAGGCGCCCCCTTCCTGTTGTCGTGTCGGCCCTCCCCATTGGGGTGCACAAGCACAGACCCCACATCATTAATTTACGGCTCAGCGCTCGCATAGGCCACCCGATTCTTGCGGGGAAATCCGGCGGATTTTCCCAGGGCCTTTCTAATGGCGCCTGACCGATTATTTGGAATTTGTAATGACAGTGTAATGACTCTTAAGGTCGCGCTGATGGCAGAGCGAAAAAGCTGGTGGCGATCAATCGAGTCCAGTTGCTGTGATAATAGGTTTCTTTCTTTCCACTTGACTTTGCGGTTAAATTGCAGGAATTTACTGTCGATTAAATGGAAAACAAGTAAACTAATGGCGACATTACAAATTGAAATCACAGGAGGGATGATGAAAAAAGTCGGAACCCTAATCTTGATCGCTATTCTTATAGTCGGTCTGCTGGGATGCGCCTCGATGAAGCGCAGAGATAAAGGCGCTATAATCGGCGCCGCAGCCGGGGGCGTAGTGGGTGGAGTTATCGGCAAGCAGGCGGGGAATACCGCGGTCGGCGCCATTATCGGCGCCGCTATCGGGGGGGCTGCCGGCGCCTATATCGGCAATTATATGGATAAGCAGGCGGAGGAGATGCAGCGAGACCTCGAAGGCGCCCGCATCGAGCGGGTCGGCGAGGGGATCAAGATCACTTTCCAGTCGGGGATCCTCTTCGATGTCAACAAGTCGAATTTGCAGCCGGCCGGCATGGATAATCTGCAAAAACTCGCCACGATTCTCAACAAGTATCCCGATACGGAAATCCTTATCGAGGGGCATACCGACAGCGACGGCCCTGAGGAATACAACATGGATCTCTCGATTAAGAGAGCCAATTCCGTGTCGACTTACCTCGCGGGTCAGCAGGTTCTTCCGACTCGTTTCCACACCATGGGATACGGCGAAACCCAGCCCGTCGCGTCCAACGAATCTGTTGAAGGAAAGCAGCTGAACAGGCGAGTCGAGATTGCCGTTTTTGCCAACGATAAGCTCAAGAAGGCGGCCGAGGAAAAACAAGGTTAAGACCAGGCCCTAAATTGTAAATCTGATGCCGTTGGGCTGATGCCCGACGGCATCTTTGTTGGGGGCACAACACAAGGGGGTTTCAAACTGTTTAGAGCTGCCGGCCTCTCCCGAATATGAAAATTCGATGTCTCTTCAAGACATCGGCTGCGCCAAAGCCGTCGGCTGCCCGCGATTCAACCCAAAAGCTCGTGCGAATGCGAATTTGACAGCGAGACATGGCCGATCATTTCTACGCACGCAAAAACGCAAACGTCTTTCTCCCTTGACGCTGGAGCCGGAATAGGCCCCCGGCAGTAATCCCTGAGATAATTTCATCCCTTTTCATATGATGATCGCTGAACGAAAGGACATGTCCGGGTTTCAAGACTCGATGCAGGTCGGCAAGTAAGGCATGGGGCTCGGCGATCGCATGGAAGGTATCGTAGAGAATCACAAGATCGATAGTCTGGCTTTCCAGGGGAGGCACGCGGTCGCTTTGAATGGCCTCGATATTTGTAAGCTCTTGTCGTGATGCCTTCCCGGCCACCATCTTTATTGCCAATGGATGCAGATCGACCCCCATGACTCTGCCGGTCGGACCCACAATCTTGCCAGCGGCGATCGTGTAACTCCCCGGCCCACAACCGTAATCGAGCACGTGCATTCCCGGGGCGATTCCGGCCTCCTCCAGCATCCTCGCGGGCGGCGAGAAGATATCCCGTACCCAGAACATCCAGGCCATGGCGCGGAAATCGATATTCGATTGCCGATGGGGCATACGTTCAATATAGGACCAGGATTAAATTCAATCAATCCATTTTGATAATGAGGCCGGTACCGGGGATGTGGGCCCCTTCATTCCTGACTACTACGTCTTACGCTGGACACCGTTCTTGCCCGCATAGACGGTGCTCCAATCGATTCTGGCCGTAAACTGCATTACGGCGAACAGCGTCAATATGCAGCAGATCGTGACCGTAAGACCAGTGTATCCCTTAAGGAAAAAAGTGTATGAGAAAAATACGAGGTAGACGAGCTGAGACAGCCCCACCTCCAACATAGCGAAACGCGGGCCGACCACCAGCCGCATGTAGGTGATGACCAGAAATATCGACACCGCCGCGCTGATGGCAAATGCGGGATAGATGTCGATGTGATCGGCCAGATATGTCAGCAAAAGGTGAAAGCTGAAAAATGCCGCCAAAACGAAGAGGTAATTCATGGGATGAATATCCATCTTCCGGACAACGGTGATGATGAAAATCAGAAAGAGAAACAGGAACAGAGACACCGGCGCAAAAAAACTGACCCGGCTTGCAAACGGCCCCGGGTTCATCTTCTGAGGCATCTTGATACCGATCTGAATTCCGGAGATCAGGCTGGAAAACTGCCACGTCAATTGCCAGCCGTTCACGGTCCTCTCCCTGGCCGTTGGCGAGATGCTGTTTTCGGGGAAATCGATATCGCCAAAATTCGTCGTGGCCGTTAACTTGAAATTACGAATTTGAGATACGTTCTCGCCAAACACATACCACCACTCGTCCGTACCCTGGGAACCGTAAGAAATCTCGATAGTGCTTTCCTGTTGTGGCCGGAGATGGAGTTCATGCGTTACGGCGCCGTCGAGCGGCTGAGTGTCCTTGACCTTCTAGCCATCGACAAGGAACGAGAAATCGTCGTAAATACCTTCCTTGGCGGGGAATTTATATGTAAAGACGAAGTCTTTATCTGCGTGGAGATTATTTTTAACCAGGTATTTTCCTGCGAACTTGACCTTGTATGTTGCGTACCAGAGAAGCCCTTTCTTGCGGTGTTCCAGGTTAAGGCCGGCATTGATGTCGCTCCCTTCGAGCGTATAGGGATGGGTTTCAGTGTAATCCCTGATCTCCGGGGTTTCCCGCGAACCGGGAGGCGGGACGGTCACTCTCTGAACCTTCTCGTAATACTCGATTTTGGCCGCCTCCTGCTTCTGAACTGTTCCCCACAATTCTCCGACTGCCCGTTTGAGCTTTTCGTCCTGCTGATATGTGCGGACTGAAGTCGCGGTCCCCAGCACTACCCAGGCGATAGATGCGCAAATGAAGATAAAAGCCACTGCGGCGATTCTTCTTGCCAACATGAATTCCTCCGATTATTGGCGCGCCAGGCGCCATCGTTTCAAATCCTACGGATCCTATCGATTGGTCAGCCGAGACCACAGGCAGTATCGCAAGTGAGACCTTCTAAGCAGAATTATATTCCTGGGCTCAAATTTGGTTCAATGGATTGGGGGTGATGTGTGGCCACATTGGGCGATGTTGCGCTTGTGAGATTATCGTCCCGCCCGTTTGATAGATGTTCGCCTGGGCGGCAGCCCCCCAGCATGGCAGAGGCTTCATATCTTTACTCGATAATTCTAAATCTCTGGCGCTTTTTTCGACAACTTCTTTAACTGCCGCTCTATTTTTCCCGCGTCATCGGGGCATTGGCGACTCCAGGCTTCCCATAGTTCAAGCAGGAGGAGGGGATTGCCGTATTTGCTATATTCCTTCTGGCGCAGCTTTTTCAGGGCTTGCCACCTTTGGGGGAAATTCGCCGGCAGGCTCGATGCCAGTTTTTTATTTTCCAGTTCCCAGGCATTCCAGAGTTCGGCAAAGACTTCACGCTGCGAATACTGGAATCGCATGATTTGCTGGCTGCGCATGGCAATCAAAGCTTCAATTCGGAAGCGAAAATCGGGGTGCAATGGGGTCCGAATGTCGGCGACAAATTTGACATAACGAGTATGGCCCTTATCTATAGGGTAATGCACTTGAAAACGATAAATCGCATCTGTCATAATGTCTGGTCCTCTCCAGTGAGTTCAAGGCCTCGGCCCTGGCGGGGTCTCTCGAGACCTCACTCGTCCCGCCCGCGCATGGCCCGACGGAACCTGTATAAGATATACCCTTCTCCCCCCGCTAATAGACACTGGATTTTAGAACGGACCGTATTAACTGTCAAGCGATTATGTTCACTTCGCGCCGTCAGGAACCCTTCCTGACAACAACCCCCCGGTGGCCCTTTTCGCTGTAAAGCCACGATATATCGTGCTTCTGCCAACTGCGGGGCATTCCTGCTGCCCGCGGCGGCCCAGATGGGCTGCCTGTTCATTATCCGTTATTGGAGGTGCGGGAACTGTGATCCCCGCAGCCAATGCCCCGGCGTTTCGGGAATCGCAGTTACCGAAACACCGGGAAAAAGGCTCAAAAAAAGCCTTGACAAATGAAAAGTGGGGGCATATGAATAAGCATAGTGCGTGGACTCGCACTGGCAACTGTTAACCTTAATGTGCCGGATGGCAGACAAGGAGGAAGTATCGAAAGCTGATTATTGTCGTAGCCGCACTGAGCTAGGTGTGGTTTTTTTATTTTATACGAACATTGCTGGAATGCTTGTTCGAGAGTACAGGACTGTAAAAGAGAAAGGACACTAAAATGTCAGGTTATGAACTAAATAAGGTGATTTTGAAGTCAGATTATTCTAGACGGTACCCCGACCCGCTGAATAATTCCAATGGGGATGAAAAGTACAATATCGACCATCATATGTTGCTTTGTAAGGCGATTGATGTTGCGTCAGGCATCCTGAAATCCCCCAATCCAAGAGAACAGCGGATTGACTTGGGTATCTACAAGGACATTCAGCACAGCTTAGAAGACACAGAAGATCCTACATTCCATCTTAAAAATAAAGGCATAACAATGTTTGCGCACAGGGTGGAATATAACGACGACAAGAGAGTGGCAACCGTTTATTATGGCAATGACGAAGGTATTGCCGACGGCGCCCATACATACGAAATAATCCTGGCCGCGCAGTCTAAAGGTGTTTGTCCAGATGAGCAATACGTGAAATTTGAAATTATGACAGGCATCCCGGGAACAATGATGGTAGACATAACCGGAGGACTTAACACGGCGGTTCAGGTGCAAGAAGCCAGTTTGGCCAATTTGGAAGGAAAATTTGAGTGGATAAAGGATATCATCAAAGGTAGACCTTACGAAAATGATATCGCTTTCAAACAAAACGAAAAAAAGCCCTTTGATATCCGCGATATTATTGGCCTTCTGACTCTTTTCAACGTCGAGCACGAGGATATCAAAGGTAGGCATCCCAAAGAAGCCTACACTTCGAAAGCCGCTTGTCTTAATCTCTACAAGAAAAACCAGGGTTCTTATGAGATGCTCAAGCCCATTCTCAATGATATTTTATTCCTGCATGACTACGTTCACGTAAGATCTAGGGAAATCTACAACGCAGAGCGGGGGGGCAAAGCAGGCAGCATGAAGGGAGTGTATGAGGGGCGTAAAAGAGGAACCTTTCAGTTCACTTTCATGGGTGCGGAAAGGGATTACAGATTGTACGATGGGACAATGTACCCTATGCTTGGGGCGTTGAGATTCTTGGTGGCAATAGAGCCTGGTAACGGATATTATTCCTGGAAGCTTGGTTCATTTGAGAAGGTCAAGTCGTTTTTTGACAAGGTGGCCGCTGATATGGTGGAAACCACTTATAAAACCAGCCTTATCTACGGCAGAAAGCCAAATTCTGTTGGCAAAGATGATAACCACTGGGATAATCTCTATAAGACTGTCGCACTGGCCTTTCTTGAGAAACGCTGAAGCGGGACTTATGCGGGTGGGGAAGCGTCTGCTTCCCCACTCAAGTTCCCCTCCTCCACAATAATAATTGGGCGCCAGGCGTGGCCGCCCGCCCCTTGGATTTGTTGCGTTTACGGGCTGCACAATGTTCAGCCGCTAAAGGGATAGGCGGGACATTCATGTCCCGCACCGGCCCAGATGGACCGCCTGTTCATTGTTCGTTTCCACGGTGTGGCGGGAACTGTGATTCCCGCAGGCAATGCCCGGTGTTTCGGGAATGCCGATTATTCATCCGTTTTGACATATTTCTGCCAATTTCTGAGTAATTCTCCTTTAATGGTGTCATCCCCTTCTATCAAGGGGCTTATTAATTTGAATTTTTCTTCACGAAAATACTTCTCGTCTATTCTCTTTATATATCTCACCAATGAATCTTTAACCCACACAATGTTATCGCGAGCGGTCTTCGCACAATCAAAATTGAAAGCTGAAAAGTCTTTGAATATTTTAGAAATCGGCCATTTATTTATTTCAAAATTATCTATTAGCTCATGTCTTTTGTCCGGGTTCAATTTGATTAGTCCTAGCCAAGGCTTTGGCTTTCCGTGAACTATACTGTTTCTAATACTAACAAGCTCTTCAAATAGCTGGAATTCTGGCGATTCTCTCATGAAATAATTCTCCGGCGAGGTAAAATCGCACCTGCATAATGACGGTAGAAAATAGACTTTGTCTGGTAATCGCCAAAAATCGATCTCGCTCTTTTGTTGATTTTTACTCAACAATTCGATTGGAATTTGTTCTTTTCGCAGCTCGCCAAAATCATTCAAAACGTTATTGGCAAATGCCTCAATGCCGGCAATTCCCATTATAAAAGAAGCCCTTGCCGCTGTTTTCTCCTTCATCCATATGTTTTGATCACATTCCTCGGGTTTTGTTAAGTCCCAAGAATGTATTATTAAATAATACTCCTTGGCTTCTTGCAGATGATATTCCATTCCGAAAAATAAGGATTGAAATGGTCGTCGATAATAGTGAGCAAATTGCCAAGGCATAATTCTTGTTCTTACCACGTCAGGTCACGCCCCTTCGGGTCTACGACCTGACGGAACTTCCCTCCAATTGGCTCCCAGCGGGTTGCGCCAAGTCGTAGTCCCGTGCTTGCCGGACGTGACCTGACCGCTCTTTCATTCCCCCACGTCCTTCAAGAGCCTATCAACAATATCCAGCGTGGAGATGCCGTCGGCCTCGGCGGTGAAGCTGGTTACGATGCGGTGGCGCATGACAGGCCTTGCCACGGCGCGGATGTCATCAAGCGACGGGGTGGGTCGCCCGTAGAGGATGGCGCGGGTCTTGGCGCCCAATACCATGTACTGCGAGGCGCGCGGGCCGGCGCCCCAGCTAACCCAGTTCTTGATGTACTCGGGGGTGCCATCGCCGCCCACGGGACGAGTGGAGCGGGCCAATCTGACAGCGTAAGCGATCACCGTATCGGCCACCGGCACGCGACGCACCAGATCCTGCAGCTCAAGCACCTCCTGCGATTTCATGACCACGCCCACGTCGGTAGTGTATGCCGACGTCGTCGTGCGCACGATCTCGTTCTCCTCGGCCTCCGACGGGTAATCGACATAGATATTGAACATGAAGCGGTCAAGCTGGGCCTCCGGAAGCGGGTATGTCCCCTCCTGCTCGATCGGGTTCTGCGTAGCCAGCACGAAGAACGGTTTTTCCAGCCTGTTGGTGACACCGGCGGCGGTCACCTCGTACTCCTGCATCGCCTGCAGGAGCGCCGACTGCGTCTTGGGCGGCGTGCGGTTGATCTCGTCGGCGAGAATGATATTGGCGAATATCGGGCCGCGCACGAAACGGAACTCGCGCCCTCCGGTAGCGCGGTTCTCCTCGATAAGCTCGGTGCCGGTGATATCCGATGGCATCAGGTCGGGGGTGAACTGAATTCGCGAGAACTTGAGCTCGAGCGTGCGGGAGAGCGTGGAGATGAGCAGGGTCTTGGCCAGTCCCGGCACGCCGACAAAGAGACAATGCCCCCGCGCCAGAATCGCCACCAGGAGCTGCTCGATCACCTGGTCCTGCCCGATAATCACCTTGCCGATTTCCGATTTGATTTTCTGGAAGCCCTCGTTGAGCCGTTCAACAGCCTTGAGATCGCCCTTATCCGATGCCATTTATCCTCCTGAGAATTTTATCTACTTATTGTCGGGTTTCTCCGTCGGCAGTTGCCGGACTCGGAACCCGACCTACTAATCTGGGTGTCACAGCTTGCCGTGACCCCTCATATTTCCGCTCTATTGCGCTTCACGTGCACGGCCCATATCCGTACGGATCCGTATGGACGGGTCCAGGGACATGCCGTGCCTCTACAGCAAATTTATTGGGTGGCATGCTTTCCGATCCACAGGGGAGGTAAGCATGTTGCCTAATTGCCGGAAACACGAACATAGATTATACGAAATAAACTGGCAAAAGGAAACTGGGGAATCGTTGCGCGCAATCAGCTGATATGACTGTCAGGCCTTCCCATTACCTCTCAAACTCCGTGTGCTTGTAGGGGCGGGTTCTAATCGTCCCGGTTTCGGTGATATTGGCGCCCTTGTCGCGGCCATACATGGCCACACCTGGAATCTCGTAGGGACCGTCCTGCCCGCTCTTCCTGATCTCTGATCCCTTGAACGCAAATTCGATTTTATTAATGCCCGCCTTAAGCGGCCCCTCGCAATCAACCCAGTCAAGCGGTTCGGTTCCATTGCTGCCAAAGAGGCTCGCCTGCCAAACGTAGCTATCGGACGTGCGGATGTCGACATTGATGCCGACGACGAGTGAATCGTAGAGGCCATCGCCGTCGATGTCTACTCCTCGGTCGAAATACCCGCCCGCGTCGACAATGCCCCTCCCCTGGAAATCCCAGACGCTATATTTTTCAGTGGTGTAAGCATCTTCGAGGAAATCGACGAAATCTGTTTCGGCCGTGTCCTCAACCGAGATCGACAGGTGGCTCAGACGATACGGTCCCTCGCCACGCCCGTCGTAGATGGCATCCCCCTCGAATACCAGGAGCGCGCCGTTATCGTTCGGCGTCAGGAAGGTGTCCACCCAGGCGTTGTCGAGCCCTTTTCCGTCTTTATCAAGGATCTCGCCGGAGATATGGTATCGGGCGGCATCGGTGACCTTGATTCCCACCCTGATGACAAGCTCATCGAAGAGGGTATCGCCGTTGGTATCGCGGCCGGAGTCGCTGAATGTGCGGTTGAATTTCGCCCGGTATCTGGCCACCATGGCCATAGTGCCGCCCAGCCTCGTAAACGGCTCCGGGCGACCTTTTTCCGCCTTGACCGAGAAATTAAAGTATCCGCCGTCTGCAGTGTTGGTTATGGCGTTGGAGTATTGCCCGTCATTTGCATTCCTGTCGCCGTGCGTGCCGTCATCGAAGAGCTGCAAGGTGTCGAAATCTGCGCGGTACGGCTCTTTCCAGACGAATGCTGTCACGTCGGCATTCAGGATAGGAGATGAATCATTTCGCAGCGCGCCGATGACTAAAACTGTGTCGCCCTTCTGGTACCGCTCTTTGTCGGTAGAAACCTCAAGAATGATCCCAGCTCCCTCGAAAAAGGTTGTAAGCACATAGTGTGTCTTCTCATTGTTGCCCTCGCCAGGTGTAACTTCCACGGTCCATTTGCCGGGCGGAGGATTCATGCCGAACGTGACGGTCACGACATTTTGCCCTTCCATCATCTCGATATTCATATAAGAGCTGATTTCGTTTCCTTTTGTGGCAGCAGAGTCCATGCGGTTTCCCGCGGGATCTGTCACGATCAGGCGCAAGTTGCCCTCACTAAAACATGCAAACGACACTTGCTTTGTGCGATCGACATTTATCTCGTGCCTTTTGATCTCGCCGGGCGAGACGCTATCTATGATGCCCTCTGAAGTTTGCAGTCCTTCAAGCGGGGGTCGCGTCATTTGGTCTTGAGGCAGCGCCTTAGCATAGGACGGCATCGGACTTTCAGGCCGCGTAAATGAAGTATCACGATAGCCGTCGGTCTTGTGTGTAAGGTGTAACACGGTATTCAACATGCCGGGCCAGAAAAACATAGTTATAAACGAGATTAGTATCACGGAAAACAGGGTGATCGAGCAAAGAAAGATGCGACGAATGGGTTTATTCATAAGATCCGGAAAACCTGCGCGTCATGATGGAGTCCTTGTGGGCGACTTTCTGACACTATTCATTTTCGGGCGCAGCGTGCTGCGCCCCTACGAAACGGGTGGCATGCTTCCCGACCCATATGGGGAGGAAAGCATGCTGTTCATTAAAAAATCAACCAACCATTATACGAAATAATCGGCCAAAAGGAAACTGGGGAGGTAGCAGAAAAGGTTTTGCCAAAACCATTAACGTCAGGGTAAATCGTGAGCAACCCCCAACGCTATGAGCGCGGGCACATCTCAATCACTTTTGGCTTAACCAGCTGTTCGAAGTCCTCAAAGGACATCCTGATCAGCTCAGTATGGGAGCCGGCGTTAAACGCAATCTCCTTGTCTTCTCTCAGGTGCTCGCATATGAA
>Ga0315289_10000538_pt1 | contig 58270 bp, 64 predicted proteins | sample YL17G11_40_MG_FD_203452 | JGI IMG/M metagenome (GOLD analysis project Ga0315289, IMG submission 203452) | Sediment microbial communities from Yellowstone Lake, YNP, Wyoming, USA - YL17G11_40 | ecosystem: Environmental > Aquatic > Freshwater > Lake > Sediment | place: USA: Wyoming | collected... | reverse complement strand
CTTCAGGTCGCTTGGAATATCTCGTCCCTCAACCATACGGATCTCACTCGTCATTGGATGTTGCTAACATTCCTCCGTATCTCGGCATGATTCGATATATAGAACCATGCGATGGCAGGACGCTTGCTCTCTCACAGGTCAAAAAGGAGCCTCTGCGAGATTCGTATCACATAGATGGAAAGCTTAACGAGCGCTGAGACCGTTGATCCCGGTTCATTGTGCACGAGGCCGCTGCTCCATTGATCGGAACCGCGAGGAAAACCCGCGTCGAAGCTGGAAAAACGCTTGTGGTAGTGGGCCCGGCCTCGTTTGAGTTGATTGAAGGTGAGGCAAGCGTCCTTGGTGCTTCGTTAGATCCGAGCAGGAACATTGTGGCTCGTGGAAAGCAGACTCCCGTCGAGATCCACTCCACGTCATCATTCAGGATCAGTCTCGGCGAGGACGCCAGCGTCGAAGAGCTTGACGGAAGCACGATTCCGCTCTCGTGGCGTGAAGCCGGTTCAGCCCTCGTCGAACTCGGAGAAGGTTTAGTAGTTGTGATAGGTGGGGCGGACACCGGAAAGACAACGCTGTGCACTTACCTCTCGAACTTCCTGATCCTCAAGAATAGGCAGGTTGCAGTTGTTGATGCAGACATAGGTCAGACCGATCTCGGTCCACCGACGACGATGGCGGCAGGAGAGGTCAAAACGAATGTGGTGAACCTCTCGCAGGTCAACCCGTCTGAGCGCCTTTTCATTGGCCTCACGAGTCCCAGCCACGCCAGGGGCAAGGTGATTCGCAGCGTCAAGAGACTCGTCGACTACCACACTGAACCTGGAAAGACGGTGATCGTGAACACGGACGGATGGATCGCAGAGAACGACGCAGTCCAGTACAAGCTTCAGATGCTCGACGAACTCGAACCAGACATCACATTGGGGATCGGAGGCAGCGAGATATCTCCAATCCTTCAGGCAGGAAACCGCACATCCCTGCTTGTAGGATCTCCTGACACCATCAAGGAGAGAACGTGGGTCGATCGAAGAGAACTGAGATCGCTAGGATATCGCAAGTATCTCGCCGGAGCTTCCCTCAAGACCCTCCGCATCGATGGGGTGAAGCTGCGCCGTTGCCTGACACCAGAAAATCTGGTTCTGGACCATTTCCCACGATCACAGCTTGAGAATCTGAAGGATGCGATCGTTGGCTTCTTGGATGCCGATGACTTTCTCCAGGAGATTGGTATCCTGAAGGATGTCATTCCCTCGGCCAGAATGGCCAAAATATGGTCGAGAATCCTGGATATCCCCGCTGCGATCGAGATTGGAGACGTGAAGCTAAACAACGACGGTCGGGAATTGGGTCACTTGGAACGATAGCGACAGTGCACAGACAAGTCGTACATATTAGTGAAAACTAAGACTGTGGCATTGCGCAAGTGAGCGTGAACCAAGGTTGAACAGCAAGCCAGCGGCAGATGAAAAAGAACTTGCGCTCATCGAGAAATCCATAGTAAAAACCATGAGGAAGTTCAGAGAAAGCCCAAGGTCCTTCTGGTCAACAGATGACATTCGATGCCACCTGAAGGCTCTCCTCCTCAAAGGCAGACTCTTCAAGAGTGGATCGCTTGGTAACGTCTTCCTCAGCTTCCCCACAAGGAACACGTATGAGCGCGGCGAGGACGGCTCGTTGCTGGTTTCTGCTACGGGGAGAAGTGACTATTTCGCCTTGGCAGGTTGGGCAGCCTCAATTCCGACCACTTGGAATCACGTGACTCAACAACTCTCCTTCGCAATCGAGTTAGAATACCTTCGAACCATCCCTGAGAACTGGGTAGTTCCGATTAGGAACTATCTATTGAAACTGAGCGACGAAAGAAATGCGGTCCCGGTCAAAGGCAGGTTCTTCTTGCTCCTCACGACTCAGCCTACTTCACTGTTGAGAGGCCAGCTGAACGCCCTATTCGAGGAGTTCCCGTCTGTCAGATGCTATCAACAGATCGCTCAATAGAGGCGTTCGAACGATCGATGCGTGCTACGCTAGCTGGTAGGATTCTGTGTTTCTGCGTACAGAAGTGCGGGAGCTCTCTATGCTGAGCGTTTCCTGCTTGCCCGACTCTTTCGATAGATCAGATGCGCGCCCACCAGACCTAGCCCGAGTCCTGCCAAGATCGATTCCAGCGGGAAACCAGGAATAGGCGGAGGAGTAGGCGGCGTAGCTCCTGTCACAGTGAATATGCTCGTTGTCGTGATGACTGTTGTCGTGTAAGTCGTGCCGGTTTGGGTTGCCGTAGCAGTCACTGTCTGATTAGTTGTGGTACCTGTGACCGAAGTCCAGACTGTGGATGTGGACCTCGCCGTCGTAGCGCTGCCTGTAGTTGTTCTCCGGTACGTCGTTGTCGTGTTGTATACCCAAGAGGTTGCAGTCGTAATTGTGGTGTTGGTTGATGTTACAATGAGCAGGTTTGTGTAGGTTGTCGAAGCCACTGTGGTCACGGTAGTCGTCGTACTGGTCGTCGTCCCTATGCACGTTTGTGCTGGCTGTTGCGCAGGGGCATCCCCGGGAACAAGAACCACAAGTGCCACAATGATCATGCCGGTAATAACTAAAGCCCTGATTGCGTCTTCTCTATTCAAGAGCATTCCATCCAGATGTTGGGTTTAACGTAGGATATAACCCTGAGGCTCCATCGGTGTCGACATTCCTGTTTTGACAAGGTCATTTCGCTACCGGTCGAGATGTGGATGTTTCATCCTTCTTCTCTTCAAGCTTGAACCAAATGATCACGCCGACAATGTTGGCCAAGACGAGTGTGAGGATAAACGGTGATTTCGGTGATATGTTGTCCCACATCCAGCCTCCCAGCGCAGGTGAGGCTGCCGACGCGAGGCCGGCCGCGAGGCTCAGGGTTCCCAAGGTCTGCCCGAATCTCTCACGCCCAAAGTGGTCTACAACATACGCGTTGAGTGCAGGGACATACAGGCTGTAGACAAGGCCCCAGAATACTGCAGAGACGTATGCGAACTCAGGTCGCGAGGTCAATAGTAACGGCAGGAATGCCCCAATGGAACACCATTCGCTCATGGCTAGGAATGGTCTTCTGCCGGCCTTGTCTAGCTTCTTACCTAACGTCAGCCCAGTCAACGCGGGGATGCCCGCCGAAATCGCCAAGGCGATTCCAAGTTGTTCCTGAGTTGCATTCATCTCTTTGAAGATGTAGAGTGCCCAGAATGGAAACGAGATCCTCCATGTGGCTGCGTCGAGTGCCACAACGACAAGCAAGGGAAGAATACGTCTGTCGACGCGAATGAATTCCTTCCATGAGTAAACAGTACTCGCTTGGGTTTTCTGCACTGGTGCAGGTTTGTAGATGATTGAGACTACTGTGATCGCGATTGCGACCAGACCCGCGGACGTTGCAAACATATAGCGCGATGGGACAGCCATCGCCGTTGCGACGTACCCGCCCAGGATCGGGGCGAAAGTGGCTGCGGACTCTGTCACGCCTAGATCGAGGCTGAATACTCGGCCGATTCTTCCTGCCTTTGCGGCGTCGCCCAGGGACGCCGAGGAAGCAGTTCCACGAATTGTGTAGTCAAGCGTGACAAGCACTATCCCCGCACCCAGCAAGAGCCACAACGTGGCGAACGAGTAGGAGACGAATCCGAAGAGTGTTACCAAGCCGCCCAGTATGATGAATGGTTTCCTTCCGATTCTGTCCATCGCAATGCCCACGGGGAGGCGCAGGAACGTTGCGCTCAAACCGCTGATGGTCTGTGCCTGACCGACGAAGGATATGCTGACTCCAAGCACGACTATGAGGGGAGCCACTGACGGCGAGCTGAATCCGATCGCAAAGCCAAAGAGTGCGTTCGTGGCGATCAAGAGGAGTATCTGGCTTTCCGCGTTGGAGTTACCTCGCTGGCGTGTGGAATCCATCGCTCCTCTCGTCCGTCTGTAGACTTGCTCTGAAAGGTTAGCGATACTATTTCTATATGTCAGATGCAATGTGGCCGATCGCTAGAGCACAGGGATTGACGATGAGAAACCAGACACTTGGCGGCCTGTTGCCTGGGTTGGTCTTTGGGTCGCTCTGCTTTGTCTGGGGTTCGACATGGTTGGCGATCAAGGTGGGACTGGGTTCTCTCCCCCCCATCACATTTGCTGGAATTCGATTCGTGATAGCCGCGGTTTTGCTCTCCACCTATGCGGTCGCGAAGAGGATAGAGTTTCCGAAGGACATGACAAGTTGGCGAGTCATGATCTTCCTCAGCCTAACCCAGATCGCGGTGCCCTACGCCCTCGCATTCTGGGGAGAGCAATACATGACTGCAGGCCTGACCTCGCTGCTCTTCGCCACGTTGCCATTCTTCGTGGTGGTCTTTGCTCATTTCATGATACCTAACGAGCGCCTGTCCGCTCGGAAGGTGTTGGCCATGTTGCTTTGTTTCATCGGCGTGACGATCATCTTCTCCAGAGAACTCATGTTCACAGCCGATTCCCTCTGGGGCGGCATCGCCGTGATCGCAAGCGCCGGACTTGCCGGATGCGCTAACGTCGTTGGCAAGAAGTACTCCGAATCTATCAACTCGACGGTCAACGTTGTTGTTCAGATGGGCGTAGGATCCATTCTTCTGACAATAGCTGGACTCCTTCTGGAGCGCGGGGCTCCGCTGAGATTTGATAATGCATCAGTTTTCGCGATTCTCTATCTTGCTGTGATAGGGTCAGCTTTCGCTTTTGTTGCTCTCTACTGGCTCTTTACTCGAATGGAGGTCACGCGGATCTCCCTCTTCACGTTCATCACCCCAATCGTGGCTGTTCTTCTGGGATGGTTCATCTTGGGTGAAAGGGTCGATCTCAACGTCGCCACGGGTGGATCCTTGATTCTAGTAGGAGTAGTGCTGGTAAGCCAAGCGTCCAAGACAGGTTAATCCTGCTCAGCACTACGTTTGCATTCGATTCGAGATCAACCGCGTCCTGTCCCTGATCCTTCTCAGCACACCCATAATCAGGGACACCTCTCTTCTCGAGACGACCGACTTCGCCAGAACATTCCTGAATGCTCGATCGGCTAGACGTTTCTTGTGCGGTGGCAGATCGGCAAGATCGGCGAGCTGGTTAAAGGTGGACACTAGACGTTCCACCGACTGCTGTGATGGTTCGAGCAAACGTGGACGCCTTTGCCTGATCTTGTGGATCTCATAGAACATGATCGACGCGGCAGTTGCAACGTTGAGCACATTGTAGCCATCATCGGCCGGTATGCTGACGATCATGTCACATTGTTGCAGTTCCCTGTTGTTGAGGCCGGTGCTTTCTCTCCCGAAGAGGAGGGCGACAGAACCTGTTGTTTCGGCCAAACGTGAGGCGAGTTGTGTTGGATCAATCGGTATTCTGAGTATGTTCCTGCTACTCGTGCCCACAATCGCGGTTGTGCCGACCACGCGGTCTACTCCTCTTAGGGCGTCTGAGAGCGTCTGAACCATTCTGGCTTTGTTGAGGATCTCTTTGCCACGCGTGGCGTACCGGAGGGCCTCATCCCCAATGGGGATCTTAGGCGAGACAAGGTAGAGCTCTGTCAGGCCGAAGTTTCTCATCGACCGCGCGATAGATCCCATGTTACCTTCCTTTTCGGGCTCAACGAGTACCACTCTTATGTGCCCACCATGCGGCCTCGCACGAGGCCTACGCTTGATAGACATCGGATCAATCAAGACGTTCACGTTTCATCGAAGCGATCTCATTTGAGAGTTGCTCGAAGTCGCGGACCGCTAACTGGAACACCCGTACATCACGCAAAGACGAAAAAACCTGATTCGCCAGATCCTTGTGTCCGTAGAATGACTCAAGGTACTGGCGAAGAACCTTCCCGGCCCTCTTCCTCCTCTGAGTGAACATGAATCGAACCATATCGGTGAAAACGCGCTCGCTCCTGACGGGCACCTCAGGTTTCTTTCTTTGTATTATGACGATGGCGGAATCCACTCTCGGGACAGGCCTGAATGAATCCCTCCGAATGACTCCGGCCAGCTCAACTGATGCTCTATGTTGTACCATCACGCTGATCCTGCCGTAGTCGGGCGAGCCTGGCTTTGCTGTCAACCTCTCCGCAAATTCCTTCTGCAACGTCAGCACCGCACGACGGAACCTTCTGGAAATTATGAGCAGAACCAGTCGGGACGAAATGTAGTACGGAGGAGTGCATACGACCTTAGTAAAGCGGGGCAGCTTCACCTTCAGTATGTCGCCCTCGATGATCCGTAGTCTCCGGTTAGCTCTATTCTTCTGCTTCAGAACACTGACAAGTCGAGGGTCTTTCTCGACTGCGATGACCTTGCCGGCGCGGGCGATGAGCGCTTCTGTCAGAAACCCTCTTCCAGGGCCGACCTCGAGCACGGTGTCTGATTTGGAAAGGTCGGCCGAGTTCACGATCAGGTCACGTGCGGTCTTGTCCACAAGAAAATTCTGACCCAGTCTTCGAAGCGGTCGGCTCCCTAGGCGCATGAAATAATCTGGAGATTGCATGCTCGTACCCACATGAAGGGTTTGTACCGTAAGGGAAATGGCATCTCTCAAGATGTATCAGGAGGTGGGCTTCCCTCTTAATCGTTTCACTGGACACGCACGACTCCAAGCAGCCGGGTGAAGAGGCAGAATCAAAACTCTGAATTGGCAGTCATGCAGCTTCCTCCGTGAGGGTTCTAATGCCAAGAACGTACACGCGAACTGGCGCCAAGGGAGAAACCGGTCTCTTCTCAGGCGAGAGGGTTCCGAAGAATTCCCTCAGGGTTGAGGCGTATGGAACGGTGGATGAGCTGTCATCTTGGATTGGATATACTCGATCACTGGTTGAGGATAGGGAGGTCGACGGTATGTTGGAGAGGATTCAGCAAGACCTCTTCCTCGTGGGCGCAGAACTTGCGACGCGTCCAAAGAAATCGAGCTCTCGGAGAGGGCAGGTTACTCTGGCTATGGTGGAGCGTCTTGAGGAAGAGATCGACAGACTCGACGCGGAGTTGCCGCTCTTATCGACCTTCATAATTCCAGCTGGAAGTCGCGCTGCCACTGCGCTGCACGTGGCTAGGACCATTGCAAGGCGTGCAGAGCGCAGAACCGTCACGCTCGCGCAGAATGAGGAACTAGGCCCTGAGCTTGTTTCTTACCTGAATCGCGTGTCCTCTCTACTGTTTGTGCTGGCTAGGATCATGAACAAGCGTACGGGTGTTGAGGAGAGGGAGTGGGCATCACGATCTCTGTAGGGTTGACCTAGGTCCTGTCGCGGGCTACGGGTCAGGACTGCGCCTTTCTCCTTCTGCGAACCACAACCGCAATCACCAAAGCGAGCAAGACGGCGGCCACTGCGATCAATGGTAATGGAAGCTCGGCAGCAGACACTTGGAGTTCCACCGGGAGGGTGTCATCGAGGCTGTTGTTCGATTGGGTCCAATCGATCCGTAGATCCATCCTGTAGATCTGAGGCTTGGCATTAGCATCCACGTCAACCGTCAGGTATGCTGTCTTCGACTCGCCTGGTCCCATCGTTCCGAGGAAATCTGTGAGTGTTCCTGAGAAGTAGTTGCCGACCCTTAGTTGGGCCCTCACTGAGTCTGCAGTTGTGCTTCCGACGTTCTTGATGGTTATTCTTATGCTGGCTCCAGAATCGCCGGCGTGAAGAGCTTGAGGCTCCACCTGAACGAGCTCGAATTTCACTTTCTCGCTCAGGTAGATAGGGATCTGTCCGATGTCCACTTGCCCGTTGGCTCCGTCCGAGTCAGTGACCAGTCTAAGGTTGTAGGTTCCGAACTGAGCCGATTTGCTGATGTCAATGTAGAAGTCTGCTTCGCTGACCTGTCCTGGCTGCATTGTTCCGAGAAAGAATATGTCCGATCCTCCAGAGGATGGTTTGAACGGGTCTTCTAGGACTAGACGTACCTGGAGATCAGCTGTGGCTCCTGTGCCTGAGTTCACAAGCCATGCCTTCACTGCAACTTGGTTGTTGCCGGGGTACACGTTCGAAGGTATAGTCAGGACATGTTGAACGCGAACGTCACCAGTCCATACCGGGACATCTACGCCGAGAGTCTTCTGCACAGGCAAGAGTTCTCTCGCCGTCTTGTAGTCAAGGATGAGTGTGAGCCTGTGAACTCCTGCGGTTGCATCTGAAGCCACTGTCAAGGCAAATCGCAAAGTGAAGGGGAAGCCTGGGAGCATGTCACCCGCGCTCTGGTCAATCGTCTCGGCGGAGAGTTGGTTTCCGTTCTCGTAGTAGACGTAACTGAATGGAGGCGCCAACACAAGCTTGGCATTGACTTCCCGGGCTGCAGCGTCTCCCGCGTTTGACAGCACGATCGATAGTGGGATATTGGTATCTCCTGGGTGCACAGAGACGCTTCCCAACGGGTTGGTCCCCCAATACACTGAAGTGACCACAACGTCCGGTTGGGAGACCGCTTGCCCTCTGCTGACAAAAGGTGCGACCACTACCATGATCATGATGATTGAAAAGAACAGTGTCTGTCGAGTCAAGACCCTGCCATCTCCAGTATGGCTTGCATTGACGCACAGATCCCGCGTATATCAATTCACCTGCTGTTGCGGTAGTTCTCGATATTCCAAGAGAACCAGCAAATCGACGACCATCTCATCGGACTCGAAGCGAAGCTCAGTCTTCTAGTGTTCGCCAGCCGCCTTCGGGTAGTCTTCGTCCTCAAGCTGAATGGTTGTGTGATCAATCCCGAACTCTCTTTTCAGAATATCAATAAGTTTCGTGACAAGGTCTTTCCCGTTTGTGTCATCTTCCACAACCACGTGGCTACTCAGACAGCACATCTTGGTGTCGGCGATAGACCACACGTGGAGGTCATGGACATTCTTCACTCCCCTCATGCCGCGTATTCTGCGCTCTACTGCGGATACGTCGATGTGACTAGGGACTCCTTCAAGGAGAACATTTACGGAATCGCGAACCAGTTTTCCAGAACTGTAGAACACGAGCACGCCTATCATGATGCTGGCTATGGGATCAGCTTGGTACCAGTCCGTGAAGAACATGATAAGCCCAGCCGAAATCGCTCCCACTGAGCCTAGAACATCGGCGACTACATGAAGAAACGCGCCTTTGAGATTCAAGCTCTCGTTTCTGGAGCGTGAAAGGGTTGCCGCAACAAGCCCGTTGGCCATCAATCCTAGCACCGCGATAATGAGCATGTTCAGGCTTTGTACGTCCGCTGGATGCTGGATCCGTTGGACTGCCTCGTAGAATATGAAAATGACGACGGCCCACAGGAAGATGCCGTTCAAGAAAGCTGACAGGATCTCGACACGGTAGTAGCCATAGGTCCTCTTCAAAGTGACAGGTCGCTGCGCAAGCCAGGAAGCAACCAAAGCATATGCCAGGGCGACAACATCGGTCAGCATGTGAAAGGCGTCAGTTTGGAGAGCTAGGCTGTTTGTCAGAATCCCTCCGAGCAATTCAATGACAAAGAAGGCCGCGGTGATGCCCACGGCTGCTGTCAGAGCTCTAGTGGGTGGACCATGAGAATGCATTTACACTGAAGACCTTGCTTGGATTAGATGGTCGATCCAAAATCATTGTCAAGCTCTTATACCTTGACATTGCCACGAGTAAAGTCATCCGCAAGATGATGGACCAATCGAAGAAGCCTGAAGGAAATGCCAACCAGAAGAGTCGTGAAGCCGTTTTTCGAGACAGACTCGCTACGAATCTACGACGCCGACATCTTGAGGATCGGTGTCATCGAGAACGAGAGCATAGATCTCATCGTGACTTCGCCCCCATATGGCATCGACATCAAGTATCAGAACTATGACGACAATCTGCCCTATGACGAGTATCTCGATTTCACCAAGAAATGGTTGCTTAGGACTCTCGGCATGGCGAAACCTGACGGTCGCCTGTGCCTGAACATCCCGCTAGACAAGAACAAGGGCGGGCAACAGAGTGTGTGCGCTGACATCACGACGATCGCAAAGGAGGTTGGATGGAAGTATCATTCAACAATCATTTGGAACGAGCAGAACATCTCCAGACGTACGGCATGGGGGTCATGGATGAGTGCTTCCGCACCCTACGTGATCGCGCCAGTCGAAACTATCCTGGTCATGTACAAGAGCAGATGGGAAAAGGTGGAGAAAGGAAAATCGGACATTACTCGAGACGAGTTCATTCAATGGACAAACGGCGTATGGAACTTCAGTGGTGAAAGCAAGCGCAAGATTGGGCACCCAACACCGTACCCGGTTGAACTCCCGAAGCGATGCATCAAACTGTTTAGTTTCCGAGGAGAAATCGTACTGGACCCATTTCTCGGCAGTGGAACAACACTGATCGCATGCCTCCAGACCAACAGAATCGGAATAGGAGTTGAGATCAACAAGAACTACTGCCAACTTGCGGCGAAGAGGCTGAATCAGCAGGGAACCTAGCAGAGTGAGCCCGCGATTGCCGATACCCTAGACAGTCTCGGCATGTATTCGCCCAGAAACGTACCTTGCTGACTTCTCAGTCTCTGATTGCTTCGAGCAGGCTCACGGCGTTCCAGATCTTCACTCTAGTGTATTGGGGCATGTTCGGATCCTGGCTGATGTCGTCGAGGATCGATATCGCGTTCGCAGCTCGAACGCCTAGGCTGACACCTGAAGTCTGGAGTGAATCCATAGCCGTCTTAGCGGCTCGTCTTATGTTCCGCGGGGTGGTTGTGTCGTTGGAGACTTCATTAAGTACGCCCATGGCTTGCTTAGTTCGTTCCTCGTACTCTTCCTTGCGTTTTGCCTTCGACAATCCCTGTCGCCCCGCATCGCCAAATCGCTGATTCACGCATTTTATAGGTCCCGCCCAAAAACCTTCCCTTGGACAGGCGATCTTAGATGGGCGCAGAAGTGAAGCGAATGGCTGATCTCCTCAGATCCGGCGCAACAATGCTACAAGAAACATGCCCGATATGTGCAACTCCGCTCTTCAGACTCGGAAAAGACACGTTTTGTCCAAAGTGCAATCGTCCCGTGGCAATCGTCAAATCAGCTGAGGAAGAAGTCAGACTCGCCAGCCAGCAAGTGCTTGACAACCTTGAACAGGTAGTCCTTCAGAAGATCGCTGAACTGAACACTGCGATCAAGAACGAGCGTGGACTCACGCCCCTTCGAGAGCTTGGAGAAGGCGTCAGAACATACCTATCCGCTTTGGAACAAATCAGAAAACTCGGATCTGCGTAGCTCAGGGACGCCGCGGACCTACGCGCCCAGTGACCCGTCCTAGCTGGTGCTGGACGCTAGCATCTCATTTATTGCCTGAAAGAATTCGTCGAGTTTGCCGAGAGGAACCCGTGCGCCACAGGCCTCTGCATGCCCTCCCCCTGAGGCGCCCACCTTGGGGGCGACTGTTCGAAGGATCCTGTTCAGATCAACGGATCGGTCAATTACTCGAAACGAAATATCTGCAGAACCACGGCGCATGTCCTTGTCCACGTAGGCTCCAATACTGAGGGCGGTAGCGGCAGCGGCATACGTTGCGCCCTTCCCGGCAGGACCGTTCAAGTCATAGGCAACGCCTATCCTCCCGAGCTTCTGAGCACTCTTCTCAACGCGTTGCCTGAATGATTCTTCTAGTTCGCTCGCTTTGACGGCATATGTTACAATCCTGCTGTCTTCGCATGGGGGTCTACAGCTTGCTAAGAGATCCACAATCTGCCTGTGGAACTCATGGTCGGGTCGCGTGACCTCCAATGCTCCGCACAAGAAGCCGGCTTGGAGAAAGACAGAGCGCTTGTCCCACCTCTTCAAGCGATCGACGCAAAACGGTGTCAGATCCGCGTAGTCGCCGATTGCACCTATCAACATGACCCGTTCGGCTTCTCTCCTGAGCCCTGACCCCAAATGGGTGAATGTTAGCTCCGATGCTGAGACGTCACCAGCTACGACTTCAACGCTCGATTGTCTAGGGAATGAGATTGCGGTGTCAGGATGATGGTCGATGTACAGGACCTTGCCGCCCCAACGAGACAGTCTGCTCACAATCTGCTCCTTCGCAAGTTCGCACAACGCCATGTCGAGCACTGTCAGGTTCCTTCGGGTATCCATCTGGTCGAGATCATGCAGCAGGCTGCATGGCTTGCTGAAGAAGACCTTCGACGCCGGGTCGGTCATCCTGACAATTGCTGCGCTGCAGATTCCGTCAGCATCTTCATGTGCTATGATCTGCATTGTCGTTCTCGATCCCTGATGGTTGCCTCAACTATTTCAGGCAGAGTGTTTCTCCGCTGCCTCCTTAACAATTCTTAATTCGTTCGACATACCGCTCTGAGTTGATAGACTTGGCTCACCCCAGTCTCTTCGACCATCCTCTGATCAATGCGGAGTCGGTCGAGAGGCGAACATATCAGGATCAGGTGGCCGAGAACGCACTCCGCGGAAACACTCTCGTCTCCATACCAACGGGACTGGGGAAATCCCTGATCGCAGCTTTGGTGGCCGCAAGGAGACTGGAACAATACCCGGAGAGGCGCGTGGTGGTGTTGGCGCCGACTCGCCCACTTGTCGAACAACACTACAAGACGTTCAAGCGCCTGCTACGACTCGAGCCTGAACAATTCGCTTGTGTGACAGGGCAGACTCCCCCGGACGACAGAGACCAAGCATGGGCGAAGAGGATGATCGTTTCGACCCCTCAGGTCTTCGTGAACGATCTGATATCCGGGAAGATCGAGCTCGCTGGGATATCCCTCCTCGTCTTCGATGAGGCACATCGGGCTGTCGGCGATTACGCCTACACGTACATCGGTGAAAGGTACAGCAGAGTAATGCATGGTCTCGTGCTCGGACTGACAGCATCTCCAGGGTCCAGCAGGGAAGCAATACAGGAGGTCTGCGATAACCTCAACATCAAACGGGTTGAGGCCCGCACGATCTCAGATCGGGACGTAAAACCGTTCGTTGGAGGGATCAGGGTCGATTGGGTCCCCGTGGAACTCACTCCTGTTTTCCGAGAGGTCAAACATCTGCTCGACGATTACGTGAAGGATGTGCTGAAGGGAGCGAGAGATTACGGTTATCTTCCCACGGCTGACGCGGACAGAATTCGCCTACGCGATATCCTCGAAGCGAGAGAGAAGATACGTCATGACATGATCCATGAGCCAGCCACGAAAGACTTGCTTCGAAGAATATCGTTCGGCCTGTATTCCTCGATTCACGCGCTCAAGGCTATGGAACTGCTCGAGACACAAGGATTCTCGCCGCTGAAGGCGTACCTTGACAGCTTACAGGAACGATTGAAGAAGCGAGCAATGCCTTGGCTCAGAGCATTCCTTGAAGACTCGAGAATCGTGAATATTTCGCGAATAGCGTTGCAGGAACTGGAGAAGGGGAACGAGCATCCGAAACTGCAAGTCCTCATCGCAAGGGTCAAGGAGACGTTAAGGCTTGGTTCAAGGCGCGTCATGATATTCACCAACTACAGAGCAACTGCGGCAAGACTTGTTGAAGAGCTGGGCAAACAGCCTGGGATTTCCGCCGTACGACTTGTGGGGCAACAGACGAAGAGCACCGACAAGGGTCTCTCTCAGAAGCAACAAACGATGCTCCTTGAGGACTTCAAATCCGGGCAGTACAATGTTCTCGTGGCCACCCAGATCGGCGAAGAGGGCCTCGACATTGTCGAATGTGATGAGGTCATATTCTATGACACAGTGCCGAGTGCGATCCGGTACATCCAGCGGAGGGGGAGAACGGGCAGAAAGGGGCCTGGAAAGGCAACCGTACTTATGGCGATCGGAACCAGAGATGAGGCATACTATTACATCTCGCGTCGCCGAGAAAGAATGATGGCCGTCGCGTTGAAGCAGGTCGCCGCTCAGGCGACTGAAATCCAGCCTGACCAGCCTAACTTGGAAGAGTTCCTGAAGGAAGAGCACATGAGGGAGACACCTCAGAAACCCACGATAATCGTGGATGCACGCGAGCTTGGATCGCCGACGACGAGGGAACTCTCCAAATACGATATCCTGATCACGCAAGAGACTCTTAGCATAGGCGACTTCGTCATTTCAGACCGAATAGCGATAGAACGAAAAACCACCGAGGACTTCGTCGCATCGATAATCGATGGGAGACTGTTCGAACAGATCTCAAACCTCAAATCGGCATACGAGATGCCAATCTTACTGATAGAGGGAGAGAGCTTTCAGACCTCTCGCAACATCGCACCCGAGGCCGTTATGGGAGCGGTCGCAAGCATCATAGTAGACTTCGCTGTACCTGTGGTATGGACCAGAAGTCCATCAGAAACTGCTCTCCTGCTGCTCTCGATCGCAAGACGCGAGCAATCAAAGGGAGAGCGCCGGCCCCGAATAAGAATGGAGCGTAAACCAGACTCGCTCACACGCGAGCAGGAATTCGTTGTGGCAGGCTTGCCGCTAGTCGATACAGTGATCGCCAGGCGGCTACTGAAGGCATTCGGGACAGTTGAGAGAGTTTTCCTGGCGTCAGATAAAGAGCTCCAAAATGTGGAGGGGATAGGCAAGAAGATCTCTGAACGAATCAGGAAACTGCTTACGGCTCCGTACAGAGAGGAAGACTCGATCTCCCGCGACTAGCCACAGATCGAGCCCCAGCAAAGACATATGGTCCTGACAACACTACAGCCTCCAGAGCGTCAGTCATCCATGAGCGAACTGAATTCTGTGCTTCAGAAGTACGCGGCTATGGTGAATCAACAAATCGAGCAATACATTCCACGCACTGGCCAACCGGTCACGCTTCATCAACCTATGTGGGAACTGCTCGATCGTGGAGGAAAGAGATTCAGGCCGGCACTGACGTTTCTCTTCTGCAAAGCAGTTGGAGGTCAAGAACGAAGGGCTCTCCCAGCCGCAGCTGCCGTTGAGATCCTTCACAACATGACGCTGATTCATGATGATATTGAGGACCAGAGCGAACTTCGAAGAGGGAAACCCTGCATCCACATAATGTTCGGGCAGTCAACGGCAATCAACTCGGGCGACGCGATGCTGATCAAAGTCTTCGAAGCAGTCGCCGACGGGACGCTTCATGCGGAGATCAAAAACGAGCTCATCCAGCGATTTGTTGAGAGAGCGTTTCAGATCACGAGAGGTCAAGCACTGGAATCCGAACTCAACGGCCGATCGAGTTTCACTGAGCAGGACGTTATCGAAGTGCTCCGGAGCAAGACAAGCGCGCTTGTTGCTCTGGCATGTGAGGCAGGCGCGATCGTAGCTCGCGCAAAGAAGAGCCAATTGCTTGCCGCAACCAAATTCGGCGAAGCTACAGGCGTGGGATTTCAGATTGTTGATGATCTCCTGAATGTCACCGGTGACGTTCACAAATACGGAAAGGAGATTGGCGGCGACATCAGAGAAGGGAAGCGAACCATCATGGCCGCCCACCTGACCAAGTCCGCGTCAGCAGAAGACAGGAACCAATTCATGCGAATGCTCGGGAAGTCAACCATTTCTCAAGAAGAGATCACTGAAGCGATCGAACTGTACAAGAAATACGGATCACTGGACCACGCGAAGAGATTGGCAGACAGCTACATCGAAAACGGGTTGAGTGCTCTCAAGAAACTACCAGAATCGAATGCCAGAGCTACAATCGAGGCGCTCGCTCGATTCATGGTTCAAAGAGATACTTAGGAAGTCGAGCTGGTGAATGGAAAGACGCCCGAGGCGCCCAATCTTGAACCCAAACCCTCGCTCGCTCTGGCGTTTGGCCCCTGTTGGAAGGCTTTCGCGCAATACCTAGTACACGAATGCAAAAAGTGCAGACAACCACGACTTCTGTCGATCTTCGACGTGTATTCTGGCAATAAACAGATTGACTGTAAGCGTTGCTCGCTTGCATCGAAGGCCGTTGCGCCTTTAGTTCATTCTCTGTTCTCTCGAATCGGTGTCACCGAGAGGACGACTAGAGGGTTGCTGACAGATCCGCTCGTCCGTAGATGTATGCTGAGCGTGGTTGAGGGAGTCGCGTATTTCGGAATTAGGCATCCGCAACCCGCCGGCGTTCCAGTCACCGTGGTGTGGAACTTCACCAACCGGTGCAATCTCAGCTGCTTGCACTGCCATCAAGACTCTTCCCCCGGATGCTCGGATCTAGAGTTAACAACTTCCCAGGCATTCAAGGTGATTGACAACATGGCCGATGCGGGGGTGGCCATAGTGACCTTTTCAGGGGGCGAGCCCTTGCTGCGCACGGATCTCTACGAAGCAATCGAAAGAGCCAACGACCAAGGAATGCTGTGCACAATTGCATCTAATGGAACGCTCATGACTCCAAGAGTGGTGGACAGACTCTCCAAAGCAGGTATCAGACGAGTGGAGATAGGCCTCGACGGCGCAACAGCTGAAACGCACGATTTTCTGAGAAACAGGCCAGGTAGCTTCAAAGCGACTGTCAAGGGAATATCAAGCTGCGCTGAGGTCGGCTTTGATGAATTGGCAGTCACCATGACGCAGCACTCCAAGAACGTCAATGAATTGGATGCAACCATGGAACTGGCGGAGAAACTCGGAGCGACAAGATTCTACCTGAATCGGCTGATACCAGCTGGTCGTGGGGTGGAGGCGTCCTATCTCGATATCACGTCTCCGGAGAGAATCAATGCACTCGAGGCTTTGTACAGCAAGTTTCACAGCAGCATATCCAACGGAGCTGGCATGCAGTGTTATGCTCGCGGAATGACATACTATGCTCGTGTCGGATATGAACGGTCAGAGGGTCGAGTCTTCACAGTAAGTGAAGCTCTGTCAGGCTACGAAAAGATGTTCCAGAAGAGATTCGGACTCGAGGTCGCCAAGATCGTGAGGAAACTGGCGATGGGTTTCGGCGGCTGTTCAGCAGGATTGACGTATGCCGGGCTCACCGCCTCCGGAGACCTGCTTCCATGTGTTCCAGCTGCAATCAAGCTGGGCAACCTTCTCGAACAAGACCTCAAGGAAATCTGGGTCCACAATCAACTGTTGAACTACATCAGAAACCGGAAGGCGCTCAGGGGTTCATGTGAAGCGTGCAGATTCAGGTACCTTTGCGGCGGATGCAGATTCACGGCATATGTCTCTCAAGGAGACTGGCTGGGATCAGACACATCGTGTCCTTTCGGCCCGAAACGCTAGAGGTAAGTATCCACGCAGTTTGCTCATGGTGTGGTGTGAGAGCAGATGAAGCGACTGACCTTGGCTGATCAGAAAGTCCTACGGTACTCGCTGGGGCCTTTCTATGAACCTACGCTTCGAGTAAGGTCAGGGGAGACCATTCTCGTTGAAACTGAGGACGCTTTCTCGGGCCAAGTGAGAGAATCACAGGACAGACGTGACACGAAGGCCATGCCATTCTCAAACCCTGTCGTGGGTCCAATCTACGTTGAGGGCGCCGAGAAGGGCGACACCCTCACAGTCAAGATCAACGAGATCCGGCCGAGAATAGGTCAGGGAGCGACACGTATCCCTTCTTGGTGGTGGTATCTGTGCGACTCAGCAAAGTACGCTTACCAAGATTTCCTCGGCGTGAATCTTCCGCATGGAACACGGATCTGCCCCATACGTGACGGCAAAGTCATTTTCGACGAGAAACACGTGCTTCCGTACACTCCAATGATAGGCACAATCGGGACTGCTCCTGAGATTGAGTCGATCTCAAGTGAGAAACCCGGCCCTCACGGAGGAAACATGGACATACCAGATGTCGCATGCGGAAATACGCTCCACCTTCCGATCAACGTCACTGGCGCCTTCCTCTACATGGGCGATGCTCATGCAACTCAAGGAGACGCGGAACTATGTGGAACAGCGATAGAGATGCCTGCCGAGATTGAGGCAACTATCGAAGTGATCAAGAAGAAGCGAATAGATTGGCCCCGAATAGAGGCCCGAGAATTCATCGCTGCGATTGCATGCTCTGGAACCGGGATGCCACTTGACGAAGCAGTGAGAATCGCATTCGTGGAATTGATTCGATGGCTCGAGAGCGACTATGGTCTTAATCGATGGGACGCCTACCAGCTCTGTACGCAGATCGCAAAGACTAGCCTTGGAAACGTCTGGACGATCATCGCAAAGTTCCCTAAGAAGTATCTCTAGATTGAGAGTCCTCGGAGTTTCTGTGTGACCAGACGGAGGATGTTCTCGCCTACTTCCTTGATCGGTTGCGTGGAGTCAACGATGGTGAGTTCTCCCGCTCGGACGAGTTTGAGGTACTCTTCTCTGACTCGTCGTTGAAGCTCCAGCTTCTCCAGAACGCTCTTCTTCCTCTTTATCCTGCCTAGACCCATTTCAGCTGGGACATCCAAGTACAGAGCAACATCTGGTCTCTCAGCGAACTGGTTGATTTCGCGAAGCCATTTCGAGTCCACTCCTTGAGCACCTTGGTAGGCGAATGAAGCGTACATGTAGCGGTCGCACACCACAGTCTTCCCGGCGGCGAGCGCAGGGCGGATCTCGGACTCTAGGTGGAAGAATCTATCAGCCGCGAATAGAAGAGCCTCGGCCTCGGGAGACATCTTCTTGCCGTGAACGAGTCTTCGTCGAATCAGTTTGCCTGCTACGCTTTTGCTCGGTTCAGCCGTCGGATGAACCTTGTACCCCTCGCGTCGTAGCGCCGAGCATAGGATTCTGGCTTGAATCGTTTTTCCTGAACCGTCGCCACCTTCGAGAACTATGAACGCCCCCTTGGGGGGTTTCCTCACAACTTGTCGCTCCTGTAGTCTGGAGGTGTCCGCCCACGCCGCATAGAAAATGGTGTCGGTTGGACGTTCACTCTTACGAGTCCGAGTGCCGTGTCTCGCCTTTTAAGTACAAACCAGCTAGTGAATGAGAGACGGAGAACCCTTGAGTGGAAAAGGCTTCTGGGGCTTCATCAAGGACCCAATCTACGGTTACATTAGGCTCACAGAAACCGAGAAGAGAATACTCGACACTGAGCCGGTTCAGCGGCTAAGAAGGATCAGGCAGCTTTCGGGAGCCGAGTACGTGTATCCTGCGGCAACACACACTCGCTTTGAACACGTGCTCGGAACAATGTACCTGGCCGGAGTTGTAGTTGAGAATCTCCCGGCGAAACTCGATGAAGACGCGAAGAAGACAGTGAAGGTCGCTGCACTGCTGCATGATGTGGGGCATGCACCATTCTCTCACCTCTTTGAACCGATCCTGCAGAAATACATCGGGAGAACGCATGAGGACATGTCCACACGCATAATTCTCAATTCAGAACTCTCTAACATACTCCAAGAGGAAGGACTCGATCCTAGCGTCGTCAGCAGACTATGTGTTGGGAGATTCGGGGATCCGAAACGGGCCTATCTTGATCAGATCATTCGAAGTTCCGTGGATGTCGACAAGATGGATTTTGTACTTCGTGATTCGTACCATACCGGCGCGGGGTACGGTGGCGTCGACATCTTCCGTCTCATCTACACAATGGATACTCTCAACGGCAACCTGGCGGTAGACGTGACCGCACTTTCCACACTAGAGAGCTTCATACTGGCCAGATTGGAGTCATTCAGGACAATCTACTTCCACAAGACGTCCCGCGCCGCCCAGATAATGCTCCTAAAGGCTCTGGAGTACGCGAAGGACGATCTCGACATCTCCAAGCTTGGGTCAGTTGATGAGTATCTCGCGCTTGATGATGATATCGTGTGGATGACACTTCGCAAGAACCCAAAGTCGAGGATAATCGTTGACGACCTCAACCGGCGGAGACTGCTGAAATGCGCGTACGAGAAGACGTTCTTCGTGAAAGACGAGTTCCTCTCGAGCCTCTTCACCAAGGATACGGTTCGGGTCAAGATGGAGGAAGAGATTGCGCACAAGGCGGATGTTGACATCGAGAATGTCAGCATAGACTTGCCATCCCTTCCTTCGGTTCCATATCATTCGGCCGCAGAGTTGGAACCTATGGATATCCCAGTCTTCTATCGCGGTCCAAATGGCGAGAAGCTACCGCAGAAGATCTCAGAGGTCTCAAAGATCGTTGATGTGTTGACCGCATACATGAATATCATCCGAGTGTACACGGTTGAAGAGCATAGGGAGCAGGTTCGAAGAGCTGCTGTGAGTGTGCTTGGAGAATCGGCGCTGTCGAGTCTCGTCTCGTACTAGCCGGCTGACTGAGACTTCAAGTCGTCCAGCAGTTTCGCGTAGATTCTGAGCGCTTCAGGTTCCTCAATAGACGTGTTGACCGAAACGAGTGCTAGCTTGCCAAAATATCCAACTGCCCTTTCGGCGAGTGCTCTGCTCGCCATCAGATACTTTCCGCCCAAGAGTACTGACGACCGTCCTGCTTTCTCCTCTAGGATCCCTGGCATAGCCAAGGCTACTGTGCCGAGCTTGCTAGTTCCTTCGTAGAAGAGAATGAGGATGGCATTTTCTAGTTTGACTAGGCTGGCATGAAACGTGACGTCATTGCGCTCGAATTTCGCATCCAGAGATTCCAATGCAGGCATGGCTCGTCGCCGCCCTCAGCACAATCCAGAACAGAAAGCTCAGATTTCAATATGTGCATCTACTTGACTGCTTAGGATACGGAGGACCGCGGCAGTGCGGATCGCAGTAATCTCAGACATCCACTCCAACTACGATGCGCTGAAGGCGGTCCTATCAGCAATCGGCGACTATGACGCCTTGGTGTGCCTCGGAGATCTTGTCGGGTATGGTGCGCAACCAAATGAAGTCGTGTCCGAGATCAGATCGTTGAGACCAAAGGCCATTGTGATGGGAAACCATGACTATGCGGTCTCGTCTGGTGACACGTCGGGGTTTGTGCAGCATGCGGTGCAAGCTGTCGAATGGACACGCAGGAAGATTTCGCCTGAAAACCTGCGGCATATTGCGAGCCTACGCGCGAAGGCAACTTTCACTGCGGATGGTGTAAAGATCTCCCTAGCGCACGGAAGTCCGAGAGATCCCCTCAACGAGTACATCTACCCGGATACTGTGGAGTTCATTCTCAGGAGCTTGGTCGAAGACTCCGGAGGGACTGTGCTCCTGCTCGGCCACACTCATGTCCCCTTCGTTCGCAAGTTCGATTCAATGTTGCTTGGGAATCCTGGCGGCGTGGGTCAACCCAGAGACGGCGACGCCCGGGCAAGTTATGCGATTCTTGAGCCATCTGCAGAATCGCAATTCCAGATACATAGAGTCGTGTACGATGTCGATGCGGCTGCGAGCAAGATAGTTGCAGGTGGACTCCCAAAACTCCTGGCAGATCGACTGTATGCGGGAGTCTGAATCCGGAACCAGCTCGCTGGTAACAGAAAGGAGCTCATAGAAGCGTTTCTTCGATCTGGACAAGTCCAGACTCCATGCGCGGGAGCAAGCCTATGCAATACAAGTGGGTTGTTCTTACAGTCACTGCCGTAGGCATGCCGATGTCTGGCATCAACCTCCGAGTCGTCACCATAGGGCTACCAACAATTGCAGCATCGCTTGGCGCTGATCTCGAGACAGTGCTGTGGGTCACACAGGCCTACCAGTTCATCGTAACGATCGGCCTTCTCATGATCGGTCGACTGACAGACATATTCGGACGCGTCAAGATATACAACCTAGGCTTCGATCTTCACGGCCGGATCTGCGCTATGCAGTTTCTCGCAAAATGGTGAACAACTGGATCTTCTTCAGATTCATTCAAGGCGCAGATGCTGCGATGCTGTCCGGTACGCTCGCGGCAATTAGCAGTGCCGACCAAGTGGGTTTCCTCAATGAAATAAGGAAAGCTCTGCTAGTCTCAGCGTTCCTCAGCCTGATGGGAATGATCCCATCGGCAGTGGGAGGATCCGAGAAGTCGCCCAAATGAAGAGGATCACAATCAACGGGCTAGGTCACTCAAGATAGGTCACAGGTCTTCCTCTGAACCAAGGAGCCCGAAGAACTACAGAATGCTCGCGATGAACATCGCTGTCCCTGCCCCAATCGGAGTGGTCAGGTTATCATCGAGAACTCCAAGAAGCTCAAGTACCATTCCAGCAAGCGAACCTATCAGCGCCAGGTGCGGAGGCACCCAGAGCAAAGCAGCCGCAAATGAAACGAGCAATCCGGCTGCGGAACCTTCCAGGGTCTTTCGTCCAACATGCATCTGGCCGTATCTCTCACCAATCAATGATGCGATGGGATCTCCCACGGCTGCAATAGTTATCGAAGCATAGGCAATGTTCTTGGGAAAAACAAGCAGAGACAGGACTATTCCGAGCGCCAGATAGACCGGAGCAGCGACGAAGTGAAGGCTCTCGTTTTCACGGCTCATCGCCAACGTGAATCGTGTGATCAGAGGGACTCGCTTGCCGTTCAGGCGTAATACCTCGGATAGAACGTAAACAACAGTCGTCGCGACGAGAGCTAGCGTGACTGCAGATCCAGAAGTTGCCACGACCAAGAGTGGGATCAGCAAAGGTGAGGCATGCACCACCGCTCTGAACTTGCTGGTCAATATCAAACCGCCTTGCCGGAGATGCCTGGGAACATCTGAGAAGCCTCCAGACAAGAGTGTTTGGATAGTCGCCAGTCTACGCAGGCGAGATTGGAGGCTAGCAAGTCAGGCTTGGATCTTTGAGCCGCCGCAGGGGCTCTCGGCGAGCCTTGGGGAAGGTTTAATTCCTGATTTGTTCTGCGATAGCCGCTTGCCGGTTCAAGTGATGTCCAGAGAGTTTAGGCACATCGTTCGTGTCGCAGGTACCGACATAGATGGCTCCAAGAAGATCGTCTACGGTATCACGAGGATTCGCGGGATAGGCCCGAGCTTTGCGGCTGCGGTTGTTAAGGCTGCAGAGCTGAAACCTGAGATGCGGGTTGGGAATCTTACCGAAGAGGAAGTTGACCGTCTGGAGAATGTTGTGACGGATCCTGCGAAGTACAGCCTTCCACCGCGGCTTTTCAACCGCAGGAAGGATTTCGAGACGGGTAGAGATGGACACTTGATTGGCCCCGACTTGACGCTTAGGGTAAAAGCTGACATTGACTTCGTGAGGGAAATACGCACATGGAAAGGCATACGGCACTCGCTTGGCCTGAAGGTTCGGGGACAACGCACCAAAAGCACAGGCCGGAAGGGCCGAGCGGTCGGAGTGAAGAAGAAGGGCCTGATCGAGGCCGCTAGGGCTGCTATGAGGGAAGGAAAGGCTGAGGAGAAGAAGTAACAACCAGGCAGGAAGAACGTGATTTGGGCGATCCGAAAAAGCAGAGAAAGAAGTATGCGACACCACGCCATCCGTGGCGTAGAGATCAGCTCGATGTCGAACTTAGGCTGATGGGTGAATACGGGCTGAGAAACAAGCGGGAGCTCTGGCGATACAAGACTATGCTTTCTGAGATGCGTGGAATCGCTCGCTCACTGCTTGCCAAGTCTGGCGCAGAGCGAGAGAAATCCGAGCGGGATTTCCTCTCGCGTTTGAGGAGGATCGGGCTGGCCGGAGAGACAGCGAGCATTGACGATACCCTCGACCTTGACATCCGAGACCTACTTGAGCGAAGGCTACAGACCGTCGTCTTCCGCGGTGGACTCGCTGGTTCCCCTTCACAAGCCAGACAGCTGGTATCACACGGCCACATCGCCATCGGCGGTCATGTGGTCACAGTCCCCGGCTATCTGGTGGCCAAGGTAGATCAAGAGCGAGTGAACTACGCGAATCAGAGCGCCCTTGCAAAAAGCGACCACCCAGCACGCCAATCCCTCAAGGAGCAACCGGCAGAATCGGCGCCGCCTACGCCTAGCCCACAGCGAGGAGCCGCGTAACAACAATTAGGTGTCGTCCGCATAAGGCCGCAGCTACTTGCTGCAAGAGGAAGATAGACTGATTGGATCTTGGACTCTTTGTCCAAAACCTTCCAATCGTTCTCCTAGCCGTAGGTTTTGTCTGTCTTGCACCTTTGCTCAGAGGTCCTTTGAGGTTGATCTCTCGCGTTCTCGTCGTAGTCGGGTTCTTCGTTGGGATCCTTGCGCTGGTACTCGTGTACGCGGCTTTCTCAAGCGGCCACTATGATTTGCTTACGCTAGGTATCCTTGGAGTCGCGGGGTTGATGCTCTTCCTGCGACCTGTCAGAGGCGTCCGCTGGGCTGCGCTTGTGGCGTTAGTTGCGGGGATAATTGCTGCATACTATGCGTACAACGTCTTTCATGTCACAACGACTGTACTAATCATAGTGTTCGTCGCAGCAACGTTGCTGTTGTACCTGCTGTTCAAGTTCGCCGAGGATCTACTCGGGATAATCGGAGGAATCCTGTCGTTTCCCCCAATCGCCGTCATCATTGGCATTGTCTGCATTGTGCAGGCTATTCTCATACTGATGGGAACGAGCCTGATAGGCTACATCCCGCCGATTCGTTTCTGGCCTTTTTCGTAGCATCCGCACTGTCACTTCAGTTGTGAGAGCAGCTGCTTACGGATCTTCGCTATCACTGTATACGTGGGATCTACGATCTGTGAGATCTCGACATCAGCTGCGACGCTGAGTAGCATGTAGGCGTCGTACTCCTCAAGCCCATAGTCCGTCACGAGCCATCTAAGCAGTTCGCGAACAGCGAGCCTAACTGCATCGTCCAGTGGCCTCGCAGAGCAGACGGTCATTATCTCGTCTGGAGATTCGATCCTCGGCCAATCGATTCTCTTGCCTTTGAGCACATCGAGTTTGACTTTCACAAGAGCAGGGACTTCCACACCTGTTCCACAGACTTCGCCATGTCCTTGCGTGGCATGAACGTCTCCAATCGCAAACAGGGCTCCCTTGACGTTGACCGGGAGGTAGAGTTGGTTCCCGACGGTGATTTCGGGTGTGTCTAGATTTCCTCCATGTCGCAATGAGGTCACAGTCGCAATGGTTTCCGTCGCAGGCGCGACGCCGATAGTTCCGATCATGAGCCGTACTGGTATCTTGACTGACTTGACCTTCGATATTGGGAAGGTCACCTTCCCATCCTTGACTTCACTGAATTTCGACAATGGAGGAACTTGGGTGAACCAGCCTTCCAAGAGGCCGAAGCCCGGTACAAGGGCTGTGACGCCTCGTTCCCCCACCTGAATACCGACAATGTCGGCTACGAGTGTGTCTCCGGGGTCTGCTCCCTCGACATAGATCGGGCCAGTAACGGGGTTCTCGAATATCTCTTGGCCCGACTCGAGGACTTCCTTCCAATCGTGTTCGGGTCGAACACAATCCCCGAAACAATCGTAGGTCTCGATCTCAACCACTTCTCCGCGCGAGACCGAAGCGATTGGCTTGACATTCGGTCCGAAAACACAGTCGGCCTGTTGTGTCATCTTCTCGACAGGTTTCTTCGCTATTCTCCTCATATCTAATCACGGCTCTTAGCGGGTGCGTTCCTCAACGTCGTTCCACCACTTCTTATTTATGCCATCTTTCTCTCGCTTCTTCCACTGCTTGGTCTTCGGCGTCTCGTCGATGGCCTTCTTCAGATTGCTGATTCGTGCCAAGATCGTCTTGAATTGTTCAGAATTGAGTTTCCCCGATTCGCCGTATTTCTGCGCAAAATGGATGACCTTGTCGAGGTTCGAAATAGCATCATACCAGAATCCCCAATCCTCAGCAAGTGCGCGCCCGATATGTTTGCGATTTATCTTGCCTCGCCCTTCTTGATCGGAGACTTCGCAAGCGGTGAACAATGTAACAAGGTCTTTGATGTCTTTCTCGTTTATCTCGTGAATCTGGGTTTTCTCGAGGACTAGGTCAGTTGGCGAAATAGTGATCGGGTCAAAGGAGAGCCTTCCGTCATGAGGGTCAGATCCAAAATGTATCTCATGACTGTAGCGCAGCTTGTCAAAGAAGACGTCGATCGAGTATTTTCCTTCAGGGTGGTGGAGGATTGTGCGATCGCGGCCATGCATCATGACGGCGTACTGATCGAGCCTGTAGCCAAGTGTGTTCTCAAGGAACTTGTGCAGATTCGAGCGTTGCTTGCTGTAGGCAGCCAGGTCAATGTCCGTGAAGGCTCTCTCTGCAGAGCCCAGTCGTTCGAGTCGATAGAAGAGGTCGGTATGCGTGGCTGCTTGGAGTCTCACCGCCAATGCGCCCAATAGGCGAACGGTCAGACCAGCTTCTTGGGCCTGATTCACAATGCGAACGGCATCATTGAGAATGGCGCTATCAGCAGTGTTTGTCATCCTTGCAGTTTCTCCCAAAGCGATTTGGGGCCGTTTGTTGCGCCGGCTCACACATAAGCCTGTTTTCTTAACAAGGTTTAAGAAGTCAGACCGTAGCGCTGCTGGGGAATGTGATCATATTGAGCAAAGCAGGCTCGGAATCCAGCAAACAACCGCTCGTGTACGCGAGAAAGACTTCTGGATTGATACGGCGACTGTCCGCATGGGACGCCATGATCTACAATGTGGTCTTCATGGCACCGACCGCGGTGTTCGTCTACGGCATCTGGGCACTATTGACTTATCCGGGAACAGATTTGCCGATCACGGCTATCGTGGGTGCCTTGATCTCTATCCCAATCGGCCTGTTCTACGCGATATATTCAGCCTCGATGCCCCGGTCCGGGGGAGACTACGTCTGGGTCAGTAGAGTCATCCACCCAGCTGTAGGATTCAGTATCAACTTCTTCTTCTTCGTGGCTATTCTCGGGATTGCCGGATCCTACATGCCATGGTTCACCCAGTACGCGCTTGGGCCAATACTCGAAGTAGGGGGATACCCAGATCTTGCCTCAGTGGTAGTAACTCCGGAATTCATCTTCGCATTCTCGGTAGTCTTCTTCCTCATCTCGGCAGTGATCATCTCACGGGGCGCCAAAGCCTCACACAAGGCCTTCTGGGTCTTCTTCGCACTGATTGCCATCGGCATAGTGGCGTACGTCTCCGCATTACTCTACATCGGCCCAGCCGGGTTCAAGGCGAACTTCAACGCCCAGTCCGGGATGGACTACGATGAAGTCATCTCGATCGCAACCGCAGGAGGATATCCAACTGGAATGCTCTGGTCTGCGACGCTGCTGGGCTTGGCCTTCACCTTCATGAACTTCCTTGGCTTCAACTCATCCGTGTACATGTCCGGGGAGATCAAGGAAGTCCAGAAGTCACAGTTGATCGCCATACCTGTGAGCGTGGTACTCTTTGGTGTGATAATGTGGATAATCTATGCTACAACTTACTACACTATGGGCTCGCAACTCATCGGTTCGCTCGCGTTCTTGTTCGGAACAGGCGACCCTGCCTACAAGCTGGCATATCCGCCATTCTTCGAGAACCTATTCCGGTTCGCGACATCCTCGCCTCTGGTCTATGGCGTCGCACTGTTTGGCTTCGCAATGATGACGCTCTCATCCTCGATGACCTACATCTTCGTCTGTGTGCGGCTTCTGTTCGCGTGGTCGTTTGATCGGGTGGCGCCAACCTCACTTTCGAAAGTGGACTCGCGGTATGGATCACCGTACATTGCGCTGATAGTCGTGAGCATCGTCACAATCATCATGACGGCCATCTGGCTATGGACTCCTTGGACCAGCCTTTTCGCATACGCTGTCTTCGGCTGGATGATCATGCAGGCAATAGCTTCGATCTCAGGCATGATCTTCCCGTGGAGACGGAAAGATATCTTCGAGGCTTCACCCAAAGTCGTCAAGATGAAGGTCGGTCCCGTTCCAGTGATCACGATACTTGGATTCATCACTCTGCTGATATCGATCTGGATCGGGTACGCGAGCGTGTCACCGGCAATGGTGGGAACCATAAACCCCTCCACGATGGAGTTCACGATCGGCCTCTTCATCCTGGGCCTAATCCTGTACTACGTGTCATCACTGTACCACCGCAAGGGAATACCGCTCGAACTCTCCTTCAAGCAACTCCCGCCAGAGTAGGCGCAGGAACTCGCCTACTCCGGCGTTCCTCCTTTCCATAGTCAGACTGCAAAGGAGGCCTACTCGAAGTGGCTCGCACTAGAGTATTCTATGCGACCGACATTCACGGATCAGAAGACTGCTTCAGGAAGTTCTTGGCAGCCACCAAAGAGTACAAACCCAACGTCCTGATCTTGGGCGGAGACATAACCGGGAAAATGATAATCCCCATTGTTGCTGAGGCACAATCAGAGTGGACGACCACGTTCCTAGGCGAACGCGTGACAATGCGGAGCGAAACGGAAGTTCAAGCGATAGAGAGGAAGATACGAGCCATCGGCTACTACACATATCGTGCGCCCCGAAAAGAGGCGGAAGAGACACAAGCCGACGAAAAGAAGATCGAAGCGCTTTTTTCACAACTTATGCGCGATTCGGTAAGTAGCTGGATCAAGCTAGCTGAGGAACGACTGAGAGGCTCCGGGACAAAGTGCTACATCTCTCCCGGGAACGATGACACATTCGCGATCGATCCAATCATCCAATCATCCAGCTACGTCATATGCCCAGAAGGTAAGGTCGTCATGATCGACGACCAGCACGAAATGATCAGTTGTGGCTACAGCAACATGACACCATGGAATTGCCCGAGGGACATTTCTGAGGAAGAGCTGGGCGAGAAGATCGCGGGCATGGTTTCGCAAGTGCATGATATGGAGCGATGTATCTTCAATCTTCACTGTCCGCCTTACAATACCACAATTGACCAGGCACCGAAGCTCGACAAGGATCTCAACCCTTCCGTCCAGCCAGGAGGAGGATTCGAGATGGCTCCCGCGGGAAGCACCGCTGTCAGAGAGGCAATCCAGAAACATCAGCCTCTGCTAGCCTTGCATGGCCACATTCATGAGTCGAAAGGCACATTCAAGATTGGGCAAACACTCTGCCTAAATCCCGGCTCAGAGTACGCTGAGCGTGTCCTACGAGGCGTGCTGTTGGACATCGACGGTAACCGAATCAAGGACTTCCTGTTCACATCAGGTTGAAGACGAGAAAGGCGTGTCCGCATGGAACGGTATCACCTTCGTCGCTCCGAGAAAGCACTTGACGACCAAAGAGAGATCGAGCAGGTCCTTGCGTCTGTGAGGATCATGACGGTCGCCTGCTGCTCAGAAAACGAGCCATACCTCTTCACCGTGGACTTCGCTTGGGATCCACAAGCACGTGAGCTCTGGTTCCACTGCGCCACTGAAGGCCGCAAGATGAAGATTCTCGAAGCCAACCCCAAGGTCTGTGTGACCGTCGTCGAAGACAGAGGCTACATCGATGGCGAATGCGACCATGCCTATCGTTCACTGATCCTAGAGGGAAAGGCGCGCATGGTCACGGATCTCTCCGAGAAGCGACATGGTCTCGAACTTCTCGCTCGTAAGCATGAGCGCCAGCCAGACACCGTCCTTGCTCGATTCGCAGGCAATGATGAAACCGTGCGAAAAGTAGGAGTCGTGCGGATATCCGTTGACTCAATAAGCGGAAAGCAAGGACCAGCACCGAAGAAGTGACAACGGAATCCATTCCGACGCGGAGATCTGCAACGGCGACTGGGAAAACATCATATTCCATTGGCAGGGCCATAATGGAGCCTGTTCAGACACAACGTGGTTGATGCGTTTTGAATCCGGGAGTTCTAGTACTGCTCATATTGCTGATAGGTTCGATAACGGCGATACTTTCCAAGAGATTCAAGATCACATATGCAAAACTCCTCGTCATTATTGGATTAGTGATATCAGTAGCTTATCATGCACTCGGAAGACCGGCCACGGAGGTCACAGGGGAACTCATAATCAATGTGATTCTGCCACCTCTAATCTTCCAAGCCGCACTTACAATGAACTACGCCGTCTTCAAGAAAGTTCAGAAACCCGCGATCTTGCTCGCTATTGTCGGCGTTGCCGTATCAGCAATCGCCTGTTCACTCATTGTCAGTTCGCTGACTAGTCTCACATTGTTCGCCGCACTCGCCTTCGGAGTAATCATTGCCCCGACAGATGCGGCTGCCGTAATCAGTACACTCAAGCAGTTGAAAGCGCCCAAGGAACTGAGTACAATCATAGAGGGCGAGGCGCTTCTCAACGACGCGACGACTCTCGCGCTATTCTCTGCCGTTAGTGCGTTGACGCTCAGTCCGCTTCTGAATGTGGTCGAAATTGCGAAACAATTCGGCGGAGGCCTGATTCTGGGACTGGTCATAGCATTCCTAGCGAATAGATTGACTCCTCTTCTGCCGGACAGGAATACACAAGTGATGGTCACCATAAGCGAGGCTTACGGATCTTACATACTTGCAAACGCGCTCGGTTTCTCCGGCATAGTCGCTGTCGCAATACTCGGCCTATACGTCGGAAGATACCACCAAGAGACCAGTCCTGGTGACTCCGGCAATGATCTGATGATTGGCTTTTGGGATGTTGCATCTCTCATCGCCAACACCGTGGCGTTCATATTCATTGGACTGACAGCAGAAGTACCTTACCTCTTGCAGTACGCGCCGTTGATAGTGCTGGCTTTTGCAGCAGTCCTGGTGGCGAGATACATCAGCGTTGAAGCGGTCCTAGTGCCAGCGACCAAATTCATTGGGAAGATTCCGAGAACATGGCGGAACATAACAACCCTTGGAGGCATAAGAGGAGCCGTGTCGGCCGCCTTGGCATTGGCGTTGCCGGAGTTCCCATTCAAGAAAGTTATCGTAGCGATGACATTCGGAGTCATACTGCTATCGCTCTTGGTCCAGACTTGGTTTCTCTCATACTATGCGAAGAAAGCTCACGTGTGAGCACGGAGTGAGTGTGGAATGCTCTGCGTCGGACGGGTGGACAGCTGTAAACCATAAATGAACTGGTTCTGATAGGTAGGGTGACGGATGGTTCCCGTATGAGTGATGATGCTCGGGTTGAGGATGCGACGGCGGCGGAGTTTGCGGCCAGACGCTATCTTGAGTCGCAGTACCCGGGCAAGGCGATCCAAATCAAGTTCAGCAGGATCTGGTTCGTCGGCGGAAAGGGGAGGGATGTCTGGGAAGTTGAGGGCATCCTGTCGATGAGGAAGGCAGGGCTATTGAAGGATCGCAAGTCGTTTCGGTTCCAGATCGACGCAGAGACGGGCGACGTGATAGGTTTCGAGAACGTGAGAAAAGCCTAATCTCAAGTTCGAGGAAAGAATGCTTGTTGGTTTCATGTCACAGCTGTAACAGGCTGTGAAGAGGTTTCGAAAGCGTACGAAAGTAGCTAGCCCTGCATCTTCCTGCGAGCAAGCAGAAATGCCAGCAACGCGATTCCCGTAATTATCGCGGCCAAAAGAATCATCCAAGCTGACTCAGGTCCGCTTCCGAGGATTATCGGGATAGGCCCTACCAGAATCACTGCGCCTCCGCTACCTTGTCCATGGCCTTGTGAGATGGAAGCGATCGTCATCACAATCATGCCGATGAATATCAATGCGAAACTGACCAAAAAGATCCAAGATAAGCCCATCGGAGACGCGATCCTGAATTCCGGTGCCTCTGTTTGGGCGCTCGGCTCGCAAGTTGTGCAGAGCCATCGTCCCTTCCGGAAATCTTGCGGGCATACTCGTCTGCCACACCTGCCGCAGACGAAGCGCGCTTCTTGATTCCCGCAGATCTCGCAGCGTTGAGACAAGCGTCTACCTCCACACCATCGGAAGGACCGTGAAGAGTAACAGGATTATCGTCAGGACGATGCCGAGGAGTATCATGATCCGAGCGGATCCTTTGTCTGTTCCGAAGACTATTGGCACCGGACCTATCATCACCACTCCCCCACCGCGGACTTGTCCGGTTCCCTTTGCGGATCTCATGATCGCTACGAAGATGGCCAGTACTGCAACCGCGAATCCGGCGAAGACGAGAAGCAGTCCGATGTTGAAGAGGAGGTTGTCGGCCAATTCCGATCTCGGCTTGACAGTTCTAGGATGTGATTTAGGCTTTCCTTGAATCGTAAGTCCATTCAATATACGGTTCGATGTCGAGACTATTCGATGATCTCCCAAGACGACTGATATTTGTCCAGCTCTGAGAGGCTGTAATCGTCGAGCGGATGTTCGCGTTCCGGTATCTCAACGGTCTTGCCCTCGCCGCACAGTTCCGTAGAGAAGTATCTCTGGCCTGTGTCGTTGATCATTGTCACGATGGTGCGGAGTCTCGGATGCTTCCGAGCGATCTTCACTGCGGCTGCAACGTTGCATCCTGAAGAGATGCCGCAGAAGATGCCTTCGGTAGTCGAAAGCTGCCGCGCCATGCTGAGGGCTTCTTCTGAGGTCGTTGTCACCACACCGTTCAGCAGCTTGAGGTGCAGGTTCCGAGGAACGAACCCATCGCCTATCCCTTCGATCTTATGGGTTCCCCACCTTCGCCTTGCGAGGATCGGCGCTTCAGTAGGCTCGACCGCATAAAGCAGCACTTTGCGGTTTTTCTTACGAAGGAACTTCCCAACACCCGTGACAGTTCCGCCGGTCCCTTGGGAAGCCACGAAACAGTCGACTTTGCCTTTCGTCTGTTCCCAGATTTCAGGCCCAGTCGTCTTGTAGTGGGCATTGATGTTGTCGGCGTTTGTGAACTGAGCAGGCTCCCAATACTTGCCAGGGTTGTCTCGTTTCAGTTCCTCGATCTTCTTGATGCTGAGGTCAACGTCGCTTTCCGCGCCAGGCGTGTTCACTATTTTCGCGCCGTAGGCTCGAATCAGTTTCATGCGCTCTTGACTCATACCCGACGGAAGGACGATCGTTGCCGGGTAGCCGAGCATCTTCGCGACGAATGCACATGCTATGCCTGCGTTCCCAGTTGATGCCTCAAGGATCTCCATACCAGGTTTGAGATCGCCTCGCGCGATGGCGCGAGTGATCATCTCATGGTAGATTCTATCCTTGAGACTGCCAGTAGGATTCATGTACTCCAGCTTCGCGAGGATCTTGAGTGAAATCCCCTCGGCACGACAGATCCTTCGAAGCTCAACAAGAGGCGTTCTCCCAATACAGCCGAAAACATTCTCTTGCGCGGACCGTATGCGGTTCCACTTCAGAGCCATTTCACGCAACCAAGGAGACGATGTCTCTGCTTGATTCATTAGCTTTCTGATCGCTGCGCAGCCGAAGTCGGACGTCACGGACAACCTGATGGTTAAGTAGTCAGATGATATATTCGGGTTTGTCCACAATCAAAGGACGAGCCAGGGCAATCATGGTCTCAGAGAAAGCGAAAGCCAGAAAAATCGTACGCAAGCCAACGCAGAGGCAGCTGACAAGAGATGCTGAAAGATATCGCCAGAAAGCTCTCGAGCTTGGCGCAGCCGACGCAAAGGTCATTCCTGCTTCGTGGGTTGTTGTAGACGAAAGGGTGCGGCTGAAATGCTTGGTTCCAAGATGCCACCTCTATGCAGAGTGCGTGAACTGTCCTCCCTACACTCCGCCACCGGGTCAGATGCGCAAGATTCTGAAGAAATACAGATGCGCCGTTCTGTTCAAGACTCATGTTTCTCCGATTACCGACTTCGTTGACGATGAGAAATGGCACACTGGCCATATGGCACATCAACGGAAAATTCATGAGATCGCAGGCACCATCGAGGCGCTCGCCTTCAACGACGGCTATTATCTTGCAGCGGCCTTTGCAGCAGGCGGATGCAAAACCGCGCTATGCTCTGGTCAGGTCTGTCAGTTCTTGGACAGCGGAAGATGCCGTTTCCCGCTCAAGGCCCGTCCGTCGATGGAAGGGGTGGGCATAGACGTGTTTGATCTCGTCACCAAGGTGGGTTGGGACGTATATCCAATCGCGGTGAGAGAAGTCGATCCGGACTCCGTCGGATGTGCGATTTCGGTTGGTGTCGTGTTCATACACTGATTCAAGTTAGGTGTGGAAAGAAACATGGAAGAAAAATCGGCGAAAGAGGAGAAGGACATCCTAGAGATCCTCGAAACCTACATTCCTAGTAATGATCCACGTAGATGGGCCAAGCTCACCAGCACAATTGGCTACCGAAGATTGGTGCTTTCACTTCTGAAGGAAATCCTCATCGAGCTGCGGAAACTGAATCGGAAATGAGAGTCCCCTCTCACCTTTGGGCCCTCACGATCCTTTGACCGTCACACTATTTCGGCGGCTTCATTTTCTGCGCCGAGACGCACGGTCACCCATTACCAATGCCATTACGGCTTTCTGAACGTGCAGTCGATTCTCAGCCTCTTCGAAGTAGAGTGAGTAGTTCTTGTTGTCGATGACATCGTCGGTGACTTCTTGGCCGCGATCCGCGGGTCCACAATGCATGTACTTGCCCTTGTTCGTGAGATCCATCAGCTCTTGCGTGCAGATCCAATCTTTGAACTTGTCCTGAAACGCGGTAGCGCCTTGCTTGTCCACGGAAGTGCTATGCGGAGGGAAGAAGTTCTTGGGCGACCACGCCTTGGGATATACAACATCAGCGCCCTCAAAGGCGCTCTTCATATCGTTAGCGACGCTGAACTTACCTCCATATCTATCCGCGTTCGCCTTTGCCGCATCGAGCACGGCATCTTCCAGTTTGAAGCCCTTTGGGTGAGCGATCACGACATCCATTCCCAGTTGTGTTGCGATCAGTATTTCGCTCTGAGGAACAGCAAGTGGCTTCAGTCCTCCGGAATACGCGTAGGATACCACGAGTTTCTTTCCTCTCAGTTTCGGAATCGCTTGCCTCATTGCCTGAGCATCAGCGAGCGCTTGGAATGGGTGATACATGTCGTCTTCCATGTTGAGGACGGGGATGGTTGCGTGTTTGGCGAACTCTTGCACCACCCTATGTCCTCTGCCGATGATCCATTTTGCCGCGTCACCGTAGATTCGGATCGCGATCGCGTCTCCATACCTGCTGAGGACCCTGCCAACGTCAGAGATGGCCTCGGTCTGATATGCGACCATGTCCTCCGGAAGCGCAGGTGTGTAGACATCCTGTGGACTTAGAAAATGCGCGTGACCACCGAGCTGATACATCCCCGCTTCGAACGAGTTTCTCGTTCTCAACGAGCGATTGTAGAACAGCATGAACAGCGTCTTGCCAGGCAGATAGTGATGCTTCTTGTGCGACCAGAACATGCGCCTCAACGTGTCCGCTGCGTCCAGCACGAGTTTGATCTCTTCCTGTGAGAAGTCGTTTGTATCGAGGAAATCTTTTCCTTTCCATCGGCCTACGAAAGAAACCAACTTCCACGCAACTCGCAGAACATGCTTGACTTCGGCATGTACTTATGGATAACCCTCAGAAAGCATGCAATACGTTCTTGTTTACTTGATCAAGCCACGATTGAGCAGGCGCTCGCGTCCCCACACTCCAAAATCCGCTGGAGGGTGAAACTGTCTCGGCCCCTGGTTTTCTCTCAAGTCTCGCTACATTGTTTGGGCAGCCTGTGACGCATAAGCCACAGCCTATGCATCGTTTGCGATCAACAACACTCACCCCGTTCTTGTCCGAAATAGCGTGCACTTGGCATCGTTCTATGCATGTTCCGCATCCTCTGCATTCGTCAAGATCGATGACGGCGAAGTAGTTCGCTTGGGCTACCGAGTTCTCGATGCCATAGTCATTGATACCTCGGATTATTCCACAGCAACAGCCGCAAGAACGGTGAGAGCCCGCTGTCAATCAGACTCACCTCGCCGGCCACGGAAAACACCCCCGTGAAGAGGCAATACTAAGAGTCCGCGAACTTTGTCCAGCCCAATCTCTTAGCCCATGAAAGATCAATCTCCGGGCCTCGCCCTGATAGCCCGGTGATTCAGTGTCGAAAATCATCTATGGTCTGAGGTATCGCTGTTCCACCGGGCACCACAGCTGCCCTTGCACATATAGTACTGGAGTGCGATGCTTTCTACAATAGTAGTAACCCGCGTAGGTGAACACCTCAGAACGTGCAGAACGTGGTCGGCTACCTGCGGCAATCCCTGCTCCAGCACCAGCTGCGGCTGCTCCGATTCCGATGACTGCGAAAGCAAAGCCGATGCCGGGCCCTGGGCCCACTTGCGTAGTGGTCGCTGTTGTTGCTTGAGTCGTTGATGTGGTCGACTGCTGGGTTGTGGTTGTCGTTGTCGTCGTTTGTGTAGTGGACTGTTGAGTTGTGATTGTCGTCGTTTGCTGAGTCGTTGTCTCAGTGGCCCCTTCTTTCGGTTCGAAAGAGATCAAGTACACGGACGATGGTGTGATTTCGCGTGTGATGGTTAGGGGGTCTGTTTTTGCCAGCTGGAATTGGTCGATGAGTGCTAGGTCATAGGTGTCATTGAGAACGTAGATTTCCGCCTGGAAAGTACTCACCGGCCAATCCAAGTTCTTCAGCGTGAGCGTGAACTCTCCGTATTCTGAATCATAGTTGCTGATGAGTACTCTGAGAATGTGGTTGCTCTCGGATCTTCCTGCAAGCGTCGCAAACCCGGCTTTGTCCGATCCGTTACAGGCCAGCCTCACAGGAGTCTCCAGCATCTTTTTCATCGCAAGAAACGCGTACCCTGATTTCTTGAAATCGCCATTATCAAGGAATAGTGAAAAACCACCAGACGAGAACGGTCCACGATACCAGTAGGCTCCGGAAACAGACGTATCCTGAAGGTACACAAGCGCGGACGATGCCCACGCGGCTCCTCTGGCATTCCAACGTTCAGCGATACTATCACGTGCGGAAAAGTTCCATTCTGTGATCAAGTTCTCCGCATTCTCGAATCCGTATTTTGTCAAGAGGTCTTGAATCTGATGGGCGGCTTCAGCGACAAAGTATGGCTGGGTTTCTGGATAGATGTGCCATGAAACGAAGTCAAGAGGCGATTTGTTTGTTCTGCAGAACTTCAGGAATTCTTCAAGAAAAGCAGGTGGCCGGAGTCCGCCCCAAATAAGGGCAGGTCCTCCGACCCTTATTTCCGGGTCAGCAGCTTTGAGCGTCCTGGCTACAATATCGTACAACCTGAAATATTGTTCGGGCGTCCCCTTCCAGTAGATACTGATGTTGGGCTCGTTCCAGATCTCCCAATAGCGAATTCCGTAATGAAAACCGTTTGCCCACCCATCATTGTAATGCATCACTATGTGCCTGCATATCTCCGCGAATTTCGCGTAGTCACTGGGTACATCGTTGCGTTCGCCCCAACTGTACCCAAGCCGATAGAGGATCTGCGCACCGACCGATATTATGCCCTGGACTTCCACATCAGTGGACCCAAAATCGTAGCTCGCCTCGTTCGAAGGATCGGCTTCCATGTTCGGAAATACAACGTTAATGTCGAAAGCAATATCATCATGCGTTCTGACAAAATCGACGCCGATCTGACGGTACTGATCATAGAGAAGAGCGAAATTGCTGCCCTGTGGGACCGGTCCACCGTTGACTCCTTGAAGTGACCTGATCCGGCCGACGGTTCTAGATGCGTCAACATCTATCGTGACTCGATTCTCCGATGCGAAGTAGGCGTCATTGCTCCAAGCCCGCATAGGGTGCGCTACCGCTAGGAGCACCAGAGCGACGGTCAAGGCCATCAGTATGCTAGCCTTCAACGAACCTCAACACATTGCCTGCCAAAGATCAGCCCTTCCGACATGCGCGAAAAGACGCGAGGGCCGGCGCGTAATAGGATTCAAGATTCGTTCTTGCCATTCCGGACGAGGGAAGCGATGAAACTGCACAGGATTGTGACCTTGAGAATGTCAAGAAGCGCCGGGGGTGGGATTTGAACCCACGAGGCCCGAAGACCATCGGCTTAGCAAGCCGACGCCTTACCTGGCTGCCCAACACGTTCTTTGCGTGTTTCTAGGCAACCCCGGCATCCAACAAGCTTGAGCGCTTCCCGAGACTGATAATTCTTCCGTCGAGAGACCGGCCTTTTCGTTTATCAACTTGTCAGGTACTCAGCAATAATGGCTAGTTTTCCTTTTCGACACGGTAGCTTGTTGTGACCTTGACCTCCGGGCGTAAGATTCCTCTCACAGAACAGTATTTCTGCTCTGAAAGCTCAATCGCTCTCTTTACTGATGACTCCCTGAGGTTTCGCCCGCGCACGACGTACTCGATTTGCACGGTTTCGTAGTATTTTGGGTCCCTGCTTCTCCTAGTTCCTATGACGTTCATCTCAAGGCCAGTTACTTCTTGTCGTTGGCGTTTCAGGATCCAGATGATCTCCATGCCTGCGCATCCGCCGAGCCCGGCAAGCACCAGCTTGATCGGCCGGAACCCGTGTCCCTCGCCGCCGCCTTCAGAGTCTGCATCCATCACAAGTGAATCGCCTTCCTCTGTAGTGGCACTGAAACGCATTCCCCCATCCCACTTTACGTTGACCAACATGCTCGCCCTTCCTGCACATGATGACCGAGTATTCGTGGATACAAATGCTTGCCTTGGATCCCGAGGCTATGCAATGGACTGAGTGAGGTCATCCACAGAGGATTTATTCTCAAACTGATCAGATGGTTTGGATTGGACAGGAGTCTGATCAGTTTGTTAGAATATGGCGGTCTGAAGATCAGTTGGCTCGGCCACGACGGCTTCAAGATCAAGAACGCGAAGACGGTCTACATCGACCCAATCGAGATCAAAGGCGGAGAGGAAGCCGACATCCTCCTAATCAGCCATGACCACTTCGACCATTGCAGCTCCGGCGACATTGAGAAGATAGTCTCCCCAAAGACGGTGATAATCACCACGGCTGAGGTGAAACGTAGTCTCTCGAAGACAGAAGTCAAGGAAATACGAGTAGCGAAACCTGGCGAGAAGATACTCGTTGACAGTGTCTCAATCGAGACGGTTCCCGCGTACAACGTGAACAAATTCCGGTCTCCCGGTCAGCCTTTTCATCCCAAGCAGAACGATATGCTTGGTTTCATCATAACCATGAACGGGGTCCGAATCTATCACGCCGGGGATACGGACTCAATCCCCGAGATGGAACGAATCAACGTCGACATTGCGTGCCTACCAGTCAGCGGCGTCTACGTAATGACTGCAGACGAAGCCGCAGAGTCGACTAAGCGCATCAAGACGAAAATCGCTGTTCCGATGCACTACGGGTCGATTGTTGGCGACAGAAGTGATGCTGAGAAATTCAAGAGACTATCGTCGTGCGAGGTTCAGATACTATCGAAAGACTAGCCTCGACGACTCGAGACCACTATCTGCGAGAGATCTCTACAGCTTACGCTTCAAACGACGTAGGCTTCGCCTGACACTTCGCTTTGTCTTTCCGTATTCTCTTCTTACCTTTCCGCGTATGGTTCTTGGTCGCCTGCGGTGCTTGCGACCAGCTCGCTTCTTACCTTTTGGCATGGATTCAGTATTGCCTTTCTTCAATCAAAAGCATTGCGGAATGGCGCTATAACAATCACGAGAACTCTAGGAAATGAGACTGGTGTCTTGGATCCCGCGGATCCATGTGCGATGGGAATAAGCCTAAATCAGCGTTCGCGTCATGCAGGCGTCTCAACAGGAGCAACACAGGTATTGTCGTGGACGGATGAGCGCACAAAAGTCCTAGCCGACCTCAAGAAACTTGAACCAACCGATCGCCTCTCAGTGTACTCGAGTCTGATCAAGTTGAATTCCGCTCTCTTTGAGAGCGTTCGCGGTTGGGACAGCTGGCTGAGGAACCCCTCATTCATGGAGACATTCTCACAGGAAGAACTCAGGGAGATATTCATCAGTTTCAAGGAAGTCACAACGAAATTCCTCGAAGAAGACATCAATTGGACAGGCAAGAAGGAGCAGGGTCTACCTAAGATAACGAGAACAGAAAAGGGCGAAGGCGAACCGCGGTACGCATAGTCTCCTAGGAGCGGAAGATCATGAGCTGTGCGCCATTTGTGCAAACGCCAGTTGAAGTCGCAAAGAAGATGATTCAGCTGGCCGATCTGAAGCCGGGCCAGAAGCTATTCGACCTCGGGGCGGGGGACGGCAGACTTGTGATTATGGCTGCCCAAGAGACAGAAGCCTCCACGATTGGAGTTGAGATGAGAGACGACCTAGTTGAGAGAGCGCGCACGGAAATCAAGAGACTGAACCTAGAGGGCAGAGTCAGGATGATTCATGATGACTTCTTTAGTGTGGACCTCCATGAAGCTGATGCCGTCACACTCTATCTGACCACAAGCGGCAACGAACGCCTACGACCAAAGCTGGAACGCGAACTCAAGAAAGATGCGAAGGTAATCTCGCACGATTTCAAGGTGGGCAACTGGAAGCCGTCAGTTGTCTACAACGAACTGCTCGGGCACACGATCTACTCGTACGAGGTTGGAGAACAACATTAAACGGATCTAGAAGGCGAGCGGGGACACTTCCTATGCTATCTCGCTCGATTTCGGAGCAGTCAAGTCACGACAAAGCTAGGCGACAAGTTTGGATGCGAGCATTCGCGCCCCCATAGGCATGATAGCGTTCTCCGGCGTTCTCTGGGGAACCTCTTTCGTTGTCATGAAGGTTGGCTTAAAGTACGTCGATCCCTATTCATTCGCATTTCTGAGATTGGTGATCGCATTTGTTTTCTCGGCGACTTTCCTGTTCTTCAGAGAACGTCCCAAGGTGAACGTACTTCGCGATTGGAGGGTCTGGGTTCTTGGGATACTGAACGGAGTAGGCTTTGTTCTTCAATATGTGGGGATATCGTATACCACTGCGACGAGGACTGCCCTAATCGTCAACTCAAACGTGACCTTCACCGCGTTGCTCAGCTGGGGAATGTTACACGAACGGATTGGGATCGGAGGTTTTCTTGCACTTCCGTTGGCCCTTGTCGGCATGTTCTTTCTAGTGACTGGTGGGGATCTCGGCACCCTAGCAGGCGGACAAGCGATTGGGGATCTTCTGGTCCTCATGTCGGGTCTAGTTTGGTCCGTTTTCGTTGTGCTGAACAAGGATATGGTCTCAGAGGAAGACTCAAGCGTTTCTCAGATGGCTGCATGGGTGATGCTCGCCACGACCCTTTCAGTCGCTCCTGCCGCTCTGATCTTCGGGAAAATCACCAGCGTTGTGCTTTCATGGGAGGCGTGGGGGGCCATCGCCTATACGGCAGTTCTCTGCACATTCATACCATATTTGCTATTCACGAGGGCGCAAAGGTTCGTGAACACGACTTTTGCTGTGCTCGTTGCCCTGATCGAAGTAGTCGTGGCTATCCTGTCGTCGACTCTGATTCTAGGCGAGCAGTTTGCCATCGGCAGCGGGCTCGGAGCAGTTCTCCTCTGCGCGTCGATACTCCTAGCCTTCAGAGGCGCCAGCTCAGGCTAGAATCTCGCAAATCTCAATACGGAACCCGCTGACTGTTGACTGGAGGCGAGACGTGTGGATGTTCACAGGAAAGACCTCGCAAAGATGATTGATCATACATTGCTTGATCCTTCAGCAACTCGAGATCAACTGGAGAGGGTTTGTGAGGAAGCGAAGAGCTACGATGTCCACGCCGTTTGCGTTAACCCGACCTCGGTTTCACTAGCCGTCAATGCGCTGAAAGGCACTGAGGTCAAGGTTTGCTCAACGGTGGGGTTCCCTCTCGGCGCCTCCCCATCGCCGGTCAAAGCGTTCGAGGCTGAGATCGTCGTGGGTCTCGGAGCTGCCGAGGTGGACATGGTAATGAATGTTGGAGCATTGAAGTCTCAAGAATTGTCGGCCGTTCGAGAGGACATTGAACAAGTCGTCAAGGCGTGCAAAACGGCGTTGGTCAAAGTAATCATAGAGACAGGGTACCTGAATGACCAAGAGAAGGTTCAGTCATGTAGACTCGCTCAAGAAGCGGGTGCAGCTTTCGTGAAGACATCAACCGGCTTCGGTCCAGGCGGTGCCACGGTCGCCGATGTCATGTTGATGCGGAAGACCGTCGGAAATCGGCTCGGAGTTAAGGCGGCAGGAGGTATCCGTACGCTCAGCGACTGCGTTGCGATGATCGAGGCTGGAGCGAACAGAATCGGAACCAGCAGCACAGTCCGGATACTCAAGGAATGCCCTGTCTAGGATGCAAAACCTCACATCAGGTCATCCGAGAGTGTGCAGTCAGGGCAACTCTGATCGCTTCTTCCAGAAGACAAAAGCAATCACCAACTAAATGACGGCATAGCAGAAGGAAGAACTCAGCACGAATGTGATCACAACGTACGCGATTGTCTTCTTAATGGCTCCTCGCGACCCATCAATCATTCCATCTCTCATCTTTTGTGTCAGCCCGTCTAGTTTCGATAGTCCTGTTCTGACGTGATACGTTGTCTTGCCGGACCAGCGAACGGTCTCGTTTGCATCATCAGCTTTGTTGACAGTGCATCGATTGATGCACTTTCCCGCAGGAACTGATAATGTTCAATAAACACAGAAACCCAATAGTTGGTCCATGCTAGAGGTTACAATGCCAAGACTGGACGAGTCCATGCGCACAGGGAAGCTCATCGAGTGGCTGAAGAAAGAAGGCGACCGAGTCAAAGAAGGGGAACCGATCGCTGTCGTTGAAGGAGAGAAGACAACGTTCGAGATTGAGGCTCCGGCAACCGGATTTCTCTACAAGACAATCTGTTCACCAGGCTCGGATGTCCCGGTCGAAGAACCCATCGCGTTGATCGCAACTGATGTAGATGGCTAGAACGAATCCACGAGAGGTCATGCGTAGCATACAAGGTCGAACCATATCATGTCTCGAAGTACGTCGGACGATCTGAATCTCGCTAGGGAAATCCTGCACGAAGAAGGGCTGTCCCTTGTTCTAGTGAAAAGCGGCAAGCTTCTTTTCAAGAGCAAATCGCACGGCGTCAGCGATCTGCTCGCCATGATTAGTGATATCGGGTATCTGGCTGAAGGTGCTTCACTCGCCGACAGCGTTGTAGGCAGAGCCGCGGCGCTACTTTGCGTCTACTCCAAGATCATCGCCGTCTACGGCGTGAATATGAGCGAAGGCGGGGCATCAGTCTTCAAGACAAACGGTGTCCACTATGAGTATGGAATGCTGGTTCCCAAGATACTGAATCGCGAGAAGAGCGACATCTGTCCCTTCGACAAGGCTGTCTCTGGAATAGAGGACCCTAGCGTCGCATTGGATAAGTTGAAATCCCTCAGACTCCGATGAAGTTGCAAAGGAGCGAAGTTCGATGAACATGACCAATCGCCTTATCGTATCGATCCTTGTTGGAGAAGTAGTAACCCTGCTGACAGGCTTGGTGCCAAACACACCTCAAATGCTGGTCGGCGCGGAACACTTCGGTTTTCCCCTCGCCTGGCTCTTTCGGATGATAGTAGCTCCGGAATACAATCCCTGGAGAATCGACTTTCTGGACTTCTTGGCTGACTTGGTCGTCTGGTCAGCGATAATCTGTGTAGTCCTTTTCGTCTTGGAGAAGACAAGGAAACCAGCTGGCAAATAGCAGGACCCCAGTTCTTCTCAAGAACCCTGCAAGAAGCCTTCCGTGGTCTGTTCGCATAGGCTGATCGGAGAGTAGTCGTACGCTGAGTTAAGCTAAAAGTGAAATACGATATCCCTCAGAGTCGAGACTGTCAAAGTGGACAGGTGAGCAGCACGAGTAGCCCGAAGTGGTGGGGATGGGGTCTTGAGTCGAAGACTTATTCGCTTGATGACAAACCGCAATTCTGGCCCTACCTTCAGAAGACCCTGAAGATCGGCAAACTAGACCAGTGCCCACGTGTAGGACTTGAGGATGTTAGGCTTTCACCATCACGGCTCGATAACAGGACTCTGGCTAGGCTGAGGCGGGCCATCGGTAGCGCGGACGTTTCAACCGAGAAGTATGATCGATTAACGCACAGTCTCGGAAGATCGTACCTTGATCTTCTCACCCTGCGTCGAGGCATTATCCGAAATCCGCCTGACGCAGTTGTCTATCCACAAGATGAGAAGCAAGTGCAGAGGGTGCTCGATTTTGCTCGGAGAAATCGGATCTCAGTTGTTCCGTTCGCGGGCGGAAGCAGTGTTGTCGGAGGCGTCGAACCCGCCAGACGACGAGGAGTCAAGAGTGCGATCACTGTAGACTTGCAGAGAATGAACAAGGTTCTCGACATGGACGCGGTGTCACTCACAGCAACTGTCGAGGCAGGCGTCGCTGGTCCTAAACTAGAAGAAGCGCTGAATGCGAAAGGCTACACGCTCGGTCATTTTCCCCAATCATTCCAGTTCTCCGCGCTAGGAGGATGGATAGCCACACGATCTGCGGGCCAAGTCTCAACAAAATATGGCAAGATAGAGGACATGGTTGAAAGCCTCGTGCTAGTCTCACCCACAGGCAAGTTGGAGACGAAAGCTGTGCCGGCGTCCGCCTCTGGTCCGGAACTTAAGCAGCTTCTGATTGGATCGGAGGGGACTCTCGGCATCATTACGAAGGCGAAGCTTCGCATTCGCCGTCTTCCGGAGATCAGACGGTACGAAGGTCTGATGTTCAAGTCGTTTCGAAATGGTATCGACGCGATCCGCCAGACGATGCAAAGCGGTTTGATTCCTGCAATGATGCGCCTCTCAGATCCTGACGAGACAACAGTGTCACTCATGCTCTCATCCCAAGGGGTCACGACAAAGCTGGGACTGTGGATGCTTGAGCGACTAGGGTATATCCCGTCGCAGGAGTGTGTGATGATTCTCGGAGTTGAGGGAGATCACACAACCATCAAGGCTGAGCGACAAGTTGCCTTGAGGGCGTGCAAGCGGAATGGAGCTTTCGCAATCGGCAAAGGCGTTGGCAGCACTTGGCTGAATGAGAGGTTCGAGCTGCCGTATCTGAGGGACGTTCTCTTGGACCACTGCATCCTAGTTGACACTCTTGAAACCGCCACGACATGGGACAAACTCGAAGCACTGCACGGGGCCATGAAGAAGGCCATCGAAGACGCCATTGCAGAGATGGGTGTGATCGGGCTCGCTTTTGCTCATGTATCCCATGCGTACTGGGACGGTGCCTCGATCTACTACACGCTTGTGGCACCACAGGTGAAGGGGAAAGAGGTCCAGCAATGGTTGAGAATCAAGAAGGCGGCGACAGACTGTATCATGAAAAACGGGGGCACTCTCAGCCACCATCACGGTATCGGGAAGGACCACGCGCCCTGGATCAGGCAGGAGCTGGGTGCTAACGGGCTGTCGCTACTCAAGGCCATGAAGGAGGCACTTGACCCCGAAGGAATAATGAACCCGGGCAAGCTTCTAGGAACCTCTTGAGAGAGTCTGCAACTGGGATGAAAGAATGTCAAGATCCAAAGCTCGCAAAACCATGCTGGTCGTCAACCCAAAGTCGGGCAGTGGAACAACCGGAAGAAACTGGACGCGAATTAGCAGAGAAATAGAGCGTGGACTTGGAACGGGCTTCGATGTCAAGTTCACTGAACGACAAGGTCATGCCATGCCACTGGCAAGTGAAGCAATCAAGGACGGATACGAACTCATCGTGGCTGTGGGAGGAGATGGGACGATCAACGAGGTCGTCAACGGGTTCTTCGATAAGGGCAAGTCTCTCAACCCCAATGCGGCGTTGGCAGTGATGTCGATCGGAACAGGAAGTGATTTCGTGAAGACGCTTGAGTTTCCGACGACTCCGTTCGAAGCTGCGGAAAGGATAGGGCGGGGGAAGGTTTGGGCGGTCGACTTGGGAAGATGCAGTTTCACCGGACTCGACGGTGAGCAAGGATCGAGGCTTTTCATCAACATCGCAGACTTCGGTTCAGGCGGGGCGGTCGTTGACAAAGTCAACAGAACAACCAAGGTCTTCGGAGGGCAGATCTCGTTCCTTTGGGGAATACTGACGACCCTGCCTACGTACAAGAACAGGTTGACAAAGTATCGAATTGACGACGGCCCGGAAGAAGAAAAGGTTCTCAATACATTCGTGGTCGCGAATGGACGATTCTATGGTGGCGGTCTCAAGCCCGCTCCCAACGCTGAACTGGATGACGGCCTCTTCGACATTGTGTCGATAGGAGATGTCGACTTCCTTGAAGCTGTCTCCAGTCTAGGGAAGTTCAGGAAGGGAACTTACTTGGAGATCCCGAAGGTTACGTTCTCCAAGGGCAAGACCGTTGTTGCAGACTCGGAGGAAACTCAACTTGTCGAGATGGAGGGCGAAGTGGTTGGTCGTCTGCCTGCACGGTTTGAGATGCTTCCGAAGGCGATGAAGCTCATCATCTAGAACTAGGGCTAGACAGTCGGCAAGTGCGTCCCGTCCATTCAGCGCCTTTTACACAATTGGTGGGCCCACTGTGAAGTGCTCTGACTTCTTCACGAGTTCCGGCGATACGGTGTAGGATCCGATGTAGTGTGCGAACTTCTTCTTGATGAAATTGTCCCACAAGTCCCGGTCTATGTAGAAGACCCTGGCCCCGCCAAGCTCGGTCTGGAATTCAGGATAGGGCTTCGATTTGTGAGCCCATTGTAGGCCGATGACTCGGAACCCGTTGTAGCTTTCGAAGCAGGCCTCCCACACGTCCGCGCCAAGATAGTCGAAGGCGTACTCAGCTTTCGCATAGTACAGGGCTGGTCCCGCGTCGACGCCTCTCATGAAACTCATAGTGTGAAGACTGTACGCAACCTTTTCGTTGAACATCCGCGCGTTGGCCAATCCTGCCAACTGCCCATCAATAATGCCTACCAGTGTGTAGGCGTCCTTGATCCTGTGAACCTTTTGGGCGAGGACCTCACCGTACGTGCGCACGCCCACGATGTCATAGAAGTCTTTTGGAATGAACATGTACGGTTTGATCGCTTCCAGCAACTGATCAAACTCGTCGTCTCTGATAGATCTGACCACCATCTGCTGGCCGCCTTTCAGAGTGACGACCTTGGGTTTCCACGGCTTCTCTTTCATGATTTGCATTTCGGGGATGCCACATCTGAGAATCGGCTCCATATCTTCGACCTTGAGCTTGTGCTCCGGATAAGCGACTGCTTCAGGTGGCGGATAATAGACTGAACTCATCCTCACTACCTCGGCTTGCTATTCAGATCAACTTGGTATTAATAATGATAATTCGATTCTAGATACTATGCAGACTCGAGGCCTCGATGAATGAGAGAAGCCAAATAGAAAGAGGGAAGAGAGCCAAGATACAATCCTCTGTCGAGGAGAGCAGAAATGAAGCAACTTGAGGGCAAAACCGTCGTCGTCACGGGAGCGAGCGTCGGGATAGGCAAGGGAATAGCACAAGCCTTTGCTGAGGAAGCAGCGAGACTAGTCATCGCTGCTCGCAACCGAGACAAATTGGATGCAACTGCGGGTGAACTTCGTTCTAGAGGCGCCGATGTGCTCAGCGTTCCCACCGATGTTAGCAAGGAGGGACAGGTGGTTGCCCTGTTCGAGAAGACTATGCAGGGGTTCGGGCGTCTGGATATCTTGGTCAACAATGCCGGAATCTATGAGGAAGCGCCGCTTGAGGAGACTTCCCTTGAGATGTGGCACAGAACTTTGGAGACAAACTTGACGGGAGCGTTCCTATGCACGCGTGAGGCGATGAAGATCATGAAACGTCGGCGAGGTGGTCGCATCATCAACATTGGTAGTATTGCGGCCCAGATGCCGCGACCGAACGCGGTAGCCTACAGCTGCGCCAAGATAGGAATAGTTGCCCTGACCAAGACCACTGCCCTGGAAGGTCGACCGTTTGGTGTCGTCGCTAGCTGTATTCATCCGGGAAATGTGGCCACCGCTCAGATGGCAGAGCTCCCTAATGAACCGATGATGTCGGTAGGCGACTTGGTCAAAGCAGTCGTGACCGTAGCAACATTGCCTCTACACGTCAATATGCTTGAGACTATCGTATTGCCGACTGTTCAGCCATACCTTGGGCGTGCCTAATTGGTGTACACTTTACGCTAGGGTGACGCTCCGCGGCCCAGCCCAAGTGTGTGAGCGATGATCTGAGTCTCTTTCCTTCCGAACGCGATGTCCCGAACCAGACTGAGAGCGAGAACTGCTCCCACCGCGATGTCGATCCCAGATGTGTGTCCTCTCGGCAAAAGCGTCTCCAAGGCGACGACGATAGCGTCTTCGTCTCCGCTGATGGCAGAGTCAATGATGTGGTGCAATTGCTCGTCGGCGACCAGATTTTGCATGTAGTCCAGTAGTCTTGCGCTGATCCAACTCGTCCGCTCTTCCAGCAGTCGGCGCTCTAGGAGAATAGGCGTGCGTCCAATGGCTTGTGCAAATGCATTGTATGCGAAGAGGAATCCTCCTAACGCGTCGTCACCTGATGGGGTGAACCCTGATCCTAGGCCCACAATCTTCAGAGCGGCATTACGAAATCGTTCCTCTGTTCCAGAATGTCTGAGAGGGATGATTCCGTCGGACAGAAAGTCAAGCATCCCCGCGTGAGCAAAGTAATGAGGATCCAGCACGCTTTGGTTCACGTCAACGATCCTCAAGATGGATGAAATAGTACGCATCGGCTTCTCGATTCCCGCGAACTCGGATTTAAGTTCGTTTGGAGGGCTCGGCTGGTTTTGGTAGATTGATGCCTCGTGAAGATCGATGATTGTGTCTGCTCCCACGTGGATCTCCTTTCCGTGAATACGGACGGGTTCCGTTGTCTCAGCTACGCGCTCCAAATTGCCCGTCGTGTCTAGATTGATTGTTATCGGGGACCGTGCCGGACGATTCGTGACGAATACTAGTTCTCCACTGCCGGTCCGCAAGTAAAGAGAACTCGAGAAAGTGTTGACAACCTGCCCGGCGACGTCGGGATTACCAGTTGAGAGTGCTTTGAGTGCGAGTGAGCCTATGCATTTGGCCCGCAGGGTTGTTGGCAAGCTTTCGTCCTTAGAGGCCGTACTTCTGCGCGTATGACTTGAGTGCTTGCTTGAACATGTCAAGTGGGAAGGAAACCATTCCGGCGCCGACTTGTCCGATTCCAGCTTCTCTGTGCGCTATTCCGGTGTTAATGGTCGGCGTGATTCCGGTTCTTACCACTTTGCGGAGATCGACTCCAGTAGGTGTGCCTTGGAAGTCCAGGAACGGGATAATGAAGTACCTGTGTTTCGTGCAGGTGATCTCGTACATCTTCTGAGTGCTCTCGATAGCGTAGGCAACAGATCCGCCAACCCATGAAACGATTCCTGGTGCGCCTGCCATGGCGAACCCTCCGTAGCCAGCGGTTTCCGTGATTGCGCTGTCTCCCAGGTCAGGGTTTGCGTCTTTCTCGCTGTAGCCTGGGAACCAGACGCCTTTTGGCACCGGTGCTGGAGCTGTGAACCATTCATTGTCGAGTCCGCTCACCCAGATTCCCGCATCTGTTCCGTTTCTTGTAAGGACGGTCACGATCGTGCTGTACTTGATGTTGTGAGCGGCAAGTGTCATCGCTTTACCGCTCGCCATTCCAAGGTTGAGCAGTGTGAAGTTGTTCTGAGCCATGAAGTTGAACGACTCAATGAGTGTCTTTTTGTCGAGTCCAGTTTGCATCATGTAGGGAACAATCTCTCGCAGGAAGAGTGGTGTCGCAGCGTTGTAGCGGTTGTGGCAGTCATCACCCATCGTCAGCGCTTGGATGATAATCGGTTTCATTGCGACGCCGTCTTTCTCTTTCTTGATTTCCTTGATTGTTGCCTCAAGTGTCGTGGCGAGGGTATCGCGCATCCAAGCTAGCTTTTGAATCACTTCGCTTGAATAGGCGCCATATCTGAGAACCTTGCCGATCCCCTCGTTCAGATTTGAGTACGTCTCATTGGCGTACTTGCGATCACGAACAACATAGATGGGCATGTTCGGTGAGATTATCCCTGCCATAGGGCCGGCGGCGTTGTGGTGATGGTTCGGAACAAATGTGATCACACCCGACTTCGCGAGTCTTTCCGCTTCTGCTCCGTCACGGGCCCAGCCCTCGTAGATTGCGGCGCCCATGACGGCGCCTTTCATTGGGCCGCTCATACGTTCCCATTCGATGGGCGGTCCCGCATGCAGAAGCATATTCTCCTTCATGCCGGGGATGACTTTGCCGGCGAGTCCCATCTCGACCCAGACCGGGTCAGATTCCATCATTCTCTCGACGGCTTGCTGATTGGCTTTCTCTATCTCATCCTTGATCTGACCGGGATTCCGTGAGGACACGACGTGTCGCCTGCTCGTTGAACCTTGATCAGAGTATAATAGAATTTTGACAAGGCTTAACTCACGCGTGTCGTTAGTGAGCACGGGCACACCGGATTGAGCAAAGTAAGCAACATCGTGAAGAGAAACTTCCATCGAGACTCAGTCCAACTCCTTCATCTCTCAGAAGAGGCGAAGAAGATTGATGGCATCAAGGATGCCGCGGTCGTCATGGGCACGACGACCAACAAAGAGATTCTGCAGAAACTCGGCCTTCTCACAGATGAGGGCAAAGCGGCCTCAGAGAGTGACATGATACTAGCAGTGATGGCTGACTCGCACTCAATCATAGACAGCACCATGAAACAGATCGAGGAAATGGTTCTCAAGCCTCCTGCTGTCAAGGGGCGTTCCTACTACAGCGTCGACGCAGCCCTGCAAGCGATCCCCGACGCGAATCTTGCGATAGTCTCGATTCCTGGGGAGCATGCAAGAGAAGTCGTCCTGAAGCTGCTCGACAAGGGGCTAAGCGTGCATTTGTTTAGTGACCACGTTCCGTCGGAGCATGAGCTTGAGTTGAAGCAGTACGCCCGAGAGAGAGGTCTGCTCGTGATGGGACCCGGCGCTGGAACATCAATCATTGGTGGAAAGGCAATTGCCTTTGCAAACGTTGTGAAGAAAGGAAAGATAGGAGTTGTAGCTGCCGCAGGAACAGGACTGCAAGAGGTGACGGTTCTCCTCAGCGAAGCCGGACTCGGCGTTTCCGAGGCGCTGGGCACCGGTGGAGGGGATGTCAAGACAAAGATTGGCGGCATAACGACACTCCAATCAATAGACGCGCTTGAGCAGGACCCCGGAACAAGCACGGTACTTGTCGTTTCGAAGCCTCCGGACGCGGATGTGAAGAAGAGGATACTCGATCATTTGGCGAGCAAGACCAAGAAGCAGTATGTGACGTGCTTCGTGGGTCGCGAAAGCTACGCCATCCCGGCAAACGCTCGCGATCGTATCAAGGCCACGAAGACACTGCACGCAGCTGTTCTGGAAGCCGTTCGGGTGGCTGAGCCCAGTCGTCATACAGAAATTACCAAACGGTTCTCGATTTCTCAAAACGAACTTCTAGCCCTCTCCAGCAGGATCTCGAAAGGATTGAGTGAGAAACAGAAGTACATCAGAGGCCTCTACGCTGGTGGAACCTTTGCCTACGAGGCACTCGTGATACTCGGGCGCATGATTGGCGACGCATACTCCAACGCTCCCATCAATGCCAAGCTGAAGCTCGCTGATTCTTACAAGAGTGAGAAGGACTCGATCATCGACTTGGGCGAGGAGGAATTCACCATAGGTAGAGCTCACCCAATGATAGACCCCACGATCCGCAAGATGAGACTCATCGAGGAGGCAAAGGATCCGGAGGTCGCCGTAATTATCATGGACATTATGCTCGGATACGGTTCCCACTCAGATCCCGCCGGAGCCATGCTCAACTCAATCTCAGATGCAGAGAAGATCGCCGAGAAAGATGGCAGAGTGCTGCCCATGCTTGCACATGTGTGTGGAACCGAGCAAGATCCACAACCTCTCTCAGAACAGATCAAAAAGCTACGCAGTGCAGGAATTGAGGTGTTCCCAACAAACGCTCTCATGGCGATTGCAGGCGCACTAGTCTCAAGAAGAGGGAAGATCAGCAGCTCGATCATGGAGGATGTGTACGGAACTTTCCTTACTGGATTCTAATCGGAGGGATTGATTTGGCAGATAAGATCTTGAAGCTCTTCACTTCGGAACTCAAAGTCATCAACATCGGACTCGAACTCTTCAACGACGCTTTGAAGGCGCAGGCCGTCAACTCCGTTCAGGTTTCTTGGCAGCCGGCTCCGAAGCTTGAGAAAGAGTACGAGGACATACTCTCGAAGATACTCTAAACCGGTCGGAAACACTCCATCTAGCAGGAGGATTCTGAGTTCAACTAGTGTCTCGTGATTTCTCCGACGGTGAGAGGACATCAACGTTTCAGTGTGAAACGCCTATATACCATCAAGCATGACCCATGAGACGATCCGCCATGTCTGACGAGAAGCCCCAGATCAAGGTGAACGTGATCACCCCGACACATGCGATGCTGTTTCGCTCCGACTCAAGCTGGTCTCGCAAGCTCAAGAGCCTCGTCCACTGGGACTAGGCTGCCTAAGCTGCGAGCGAGGCACAACGGAAATGAGCTCAACTAGTGGTTTCAGAGCTTCGCTCGGAGTTCCTCAGCGTCCGGTCTTCTGGCTGGTTGCTTGCTTTGCCTGATTCTGCTCTTTCGCGCACGCAAGTATGGCTTCGATGATCTGCTTGTAGGTTCCACATCGGCAAATGTGTCCGCTCAGGTATTCTCTGATTTCGCTCTCCGTCGGATTCGGATTTACCGAGAGTAGATAGTGCGCGGTCAACACGAATGACGGTGTGCAGAATCCGCATTGTAGCGCGGCCTTCTCAACGAAGTGTTTCTGTATCGGTGAGAGTTGGCCTTCGGGTGCGAGTCCCTCGGCCGTCACAATTTCTCTACCATCAGCCTCAATTGCGAGCACAAAGCACGATTTCACAGGCTTGCCATCAAGGAGAACTGTGCACAAGCCACATTCTCCTCTCCAGCAGCCTGCCTTGACGCTCTTCACACCGGCTTTGTCGCGTATGACGTCCAGAAGCAGTTCGTTGTCCTTGATCTCGAGCTTTCGATCCACACCGTTGATCTTGATGCTGATTGAGTGTGTCATCTTGATCAGCTCCCAAGGAGTCTCCGTAGCGCTTTGATCGTCAGCACTTCCAGCATATGTGATCTGTATTCGGCTTTTGCAAGAACATCCGTCATAGGTTCAGTTGACTTCTTGACCACGCCAACTGCCTCATCGATCAGCTGCGAAATGGGAGTTCTGCGCTTGAACAGCTCCTCTATTTCGTGGACTCTTGCTGGTGTCGGAGCGATTGCCCCGTAAGCGAGCCTCACCGTTCTGTTCTCGGGCGTAGTCGGATTTGCGCACAACGCTGCCACGTTTACAACGCTGAACTCGCTGCTCGATGTGTGCTTCAGGAATAGGCTCTTTGAGTGTTCTGGTGGAGGTTTGAGGTGGATCGCGACGGCGATTTCATTTGGATCGAGCGCCGTCTCTGCTACGCCCTTGATGAATTGAGACATGGATATGCGTCTCCTTCCCTTTGTGCTGGCGGCTTCGATTTCTGCGTCAAAGAGCAAGAGTGGTGTTGGGCCGTCGACGTATGGGAGTGCTTCGCAGATATCTCCAAGGAGTGTTGAGCGATTTCTGAGAACGGGGTCGCTGAGCAGAGAGATGCAATCTCGAAGTGCTTTGTACTTTTCCTTCAGTGGTTCGAATTCAAGAAGCTGGTTCATGGTCGATGTGGCGCCGATCGTCAAGCCTTTGCCGCCGTCGTCGCGAAGTGTGTGAAGTTCATCGATCGCCTTGATGTCTACGACCCAGCGTGGGTCAACGAGTCGTTCCTTCATGAATGCAAGTAGTCCGATTCCGCCAGCCAAGATCTTCGCTTCATCCTTATGCTCGTCTAGGAGTTGCAGGGCTTCTTGCAGTGTCTTCGGCTTGAGGTACTGAAACTCGGGAAGGGTCAAGTATGATGATCCGAAGGACATTCTACTCTCCTCCGCTCTCCTTCAGTCTGCGTTTCGCTTCCTCGATCAGCTCAGGTCTCTGTTCTTGTATCACTCTCCAAACGTTTTCAGGTGACATTGGGACTTTCGTGATTTGCACGCCGATTGCTCGACAGACGGCGTTCGCTATTGCTGGTGCAACCCCGATCATGACGACCTCGCCAAGGCCACGTGCACCATATGGAGCATCACTCTGAGGCGTCTCGACGATGATCTCATCCATCTCGCGAGCCATTTCCTTGGCTCTAAGTATTCTGTAGTTGGAGAAGTTGGGGTTCAGAACCCAGCCCTGCTCGTCGAATATGATCTGCTCGTAGAGTGCTGCGCTCTGGCCCATGATGAAGCCGCCGTCAATCTGACCCTTCACGAGAAGCGGATTGATGGCCTTGCCAATGTCGAAAGCTTGAGCTCCCTTTAGGATCTCGATTTCTCCTGTCAGGACATCGATCTCGATCTCGACTCCCGTCGCTCCGAAAGTGTGGAAGATTGTTGGAACACCTTGGCCTGTGTCAGGGTCGAGGTAGGTCGTGAGTGGTGACATGAACTTCCCGCGGCCTATTATTGGGCCGCCGATCGAACTTCCATTCGGGTACGTGTAACCGAACACGACTTCGGAGAGCAGCAGCTTGTGCCAAGGGCTACCTTTCACGAAGACCTGCTCGTCGCCGATTTCCAGATCATCAGGCTTGACTTTCAAGACCTGTGAGGCGACTTCTTTGATCTGGACTTTGGCGTCACGAAGGGCATCCATCACAGCCACTCCGTCAGTGAAGAGTCCACGACTGCCCACTGTCTGCCAAGTGTAGGCTGACATGTCGGTGCTTCTGACGAGCCCGACGCGGACCTTCTCGATTGGTATCCCAAGCTCGTCAGCCACGATCTGGCTGAGGCTCGTCGGAGTTCCCTGCCCAAAGGAGGCGGTTCCTATGATCAAGTCCACAGACACGTCCTCGTTGAATTTCACGATCGCGGAGGCAGCAGCGTTTGGTGGCTGGGCGGGGCCCTTCACACAGACCGCTATGCCCTTGCCCCTAAACCTGCCAGGTCGACTAGGTTTCTCAGACGGTTGTCCCCAGCGAATCGACTCGGCTACTGACTTGAGACACTTGACCGGGTCCCCAGCATCCTCTCTTAGTCGCTCGCCGGTGCCCGTCTCCGACTTTCCTGGCTTGAGGAGGTTCTTCAATCTGAGTTCGACTGGATCCATTTTCAGCTTCTCGGCAGCCATGTCCATAATTCTCTCAAGCGCCCAGTGACTCTCTGGGTAGCCGAAGCCTCGCATGGAGCCGGTTGCACCTTTCGTTGTGTAGACGGCAAGCGATTCGCAGAAGATGTTGGGGACTTCGTAGCATCCTTCGGACGAGTATCCTGCAGCTCGGCAGACGTTCACAGTGTAGTCAGCGTAGCCCCCTGCATCCATAACGAAACGTGCCTTGTAGGCGACCATTTTTCCGTCTTTCTTGAATCCAGCTTTCACGGACGCGTGGAATCCTTCTCTGACTGCTGCTGAGCAGAATTGCTCTTTCCTCGAGAGGACGAGTTTGACCGGTCTGCAGCCGGCTCTCTTAGAGAGTAGGCCCACCAGTGGCTCCCAGCCGATTCCGACTTTGCCCCCGAATCCTCCTCCACACAGAGGGGCCTTGACCACGATCTTGTCGATCGGGATGCCAAGTGATAGGGCCATCAGATAGCGTGTGGAGAATGGTGACTGGGTGCTCGTCCAGATCTCAATGGTTCCATCTTTCTTGTAGTGAGCAATAATAGATTGGGTCTCCATGTATGCGTGGCTGATGTGGGGGATGTAGAACTCTCCCTCGACTGTTGTGTCGGATTCTTTGAGACCTTTCTCAACGTCACCTCTCACCAGCTTGAATTGGTTCGCGATGTTTGTGCCAGGAATGGGTTTGAATGCTGGCGAGACCCTGTACTCAGCCATCTTTTCATGGACGATGGGTGCGCCCGGCTTGAGCGCCTCCATTGGGTCAAAGACCGTCGGCAGTGGTTCGTATTCAACCTCAACTTGATCGATCCCCCGTTCCGCTGCTTCTAGTGTCTCAGCGATCACGGCCGCGACGGGGTGACCAACCCATCTTACCTTGTCGATGGCTAGTACGTCTCTGTCACCGACGTAGATACCGAGTCTGTAGGGGAACTCTCGTCCAGTCGCAACAGCGACGACTCCAGGCACTTTCTCGGCCTTACTCGTGTCTACTTTGACTATCTTCGCGTGTGCGTGATGACTCGTTACAAGTTTCGCGTGCAACATCCCGGGGAGTTCAATGTCGAAAGCGTAGGTTGCAGTTCCGGTGACTTTCAGGAATGAATCGTACTGCGGCATCGATTTTCCAATGTAACCCATTTCGATCTTCTCGATTCCGCTCGTCTGTTAGCACGAGACCATTTTGCGCTTTAACAATATCGGCTGCATCTAGGGTTTCGTCTGGACTCTCGCGACTGGTATTGTCAAGTAGCTAGAACGATAGTGCTCCGGCTAGGTTTTCATCTTCGCTGCATCCAAGATCGCGTCGATCATTTGCCTGTAGCCGGTGCATCTGCAAAGTACTCCTTCGATGGCCTCCACAACATCGTCACGTGTGGGGGAGTGGTTGCGTTTCAGCAGAGCCTCCGCCGCAAGCACCGCTGCGGGTGTGCAGAAGCCACACTGGAGTGCTCCATGTTCGATGAATTTCCTCTGAACAGGGCTAAGCACGCCATCTTTGGCAATCCCTTCAATTGTGGTTATCTTGCGGCCGTTCGCTTCCACGGCGAGTATCAGGCAAGATTTCACTGGAGTGTCATCAAGCAACACGGTGCAGAGGCCGCAGTCTCCACGCTCGCATGCAGTCTTGGTCCCTGTTAGCCCGAGCTTGCGTCGCAACACCCACAGCAGAGTCTTGTTAGATTCAGTTTCTATCGTGTTCTCAAATCCGTTCACGATCAACCTAATTGTGTGCTCAGCCATTCTAGCTCGCCTCCCATAGCTGGTGTAGGAGCCGCCGCGTTAGAACCTCGACGAGGTTGGCACGGTAGTCCCTTCCTCCTCTTACATCGGAAATCGGAGTGACTGTCTTCCTTACAATTGGCATGGCCTGGTCGAGAAGTTCATCAAGCGGCTTGTTACTCTCGAAGATTTTCTCCGCCTCGAAGGCTCTCACGGGAGTAGGTGCGACTGACGCGTAAGACAATCTCACGCTCCTGCCTCCTTTGCCACTAGGCATAACAAGTCCGCCTACTCCGACCACGGTCAAGTCCTCTCCAACCGTCCTGCGAGCCTTCAGGTAGCCCCCTTTCGATCCTTTGGGCGGCGTCGGCACGCTAATGGAAGTCACGAGCTCGCTGCTGGCTAGTACAGTCTTCTTCACGCCCGTATGGAACTCTCGAATTGGGACGGTTCGTTTGCCCTTCCGACTCGCGATGTTAGCGCTTGCCTCCAAAACAAGCAAGGCCGGCGCGGAATCCGCTGCCGGAGATCCGTTGCAGATGTTTCCGACGAGTGTGGCTCGGTTTCGAATCTCATAGTCTCCTATCGTGCTCACTGCCTCGCCGAGCAGTGGATAGTTCTTTGATATCGCATCATAGTGGATGAGCTTGTTGAGGTTCACTGCAGCTCCTATCGTGAGTCCGTGCTTCTCATCATAGGAGAGTTCGTGAAGCTCCTTCACTCCTTTAATGTCTATGAGGTTTTTGGGACGTTGCTCTCTGGCTCGGAGGCTCACGATCAGGTCTGTTCCGCCGGCCAACAGTTTCGCGTCTCTTCCGTGCTTCTCCAGCAGTTCGAAGGTTTCTTGCAGTGTCTCGGGAGCACTATAGTCGAACTTTGGAAGCATCCTCTTCACCTCGCTTGTGCTAGGAGTTCTGGTTTCTGTTGCTTGATCGCCGTCCATACACTCTCAGGAGTCATCGGAAGGTTGAACAGGTGCACTCCTATTGCGTCAAAGATGGCGCCTGCGATTGCTCCTGGTATCGAGAGCATCGTCAGCTCTCCTATTCCTCTCGCACCGTATGGTCCATCCATCTGTGGGTTCTCGATTATTGTGACAAGATGCTCGTCTGGCATGTCGGATGCTCGTGCAATCTTGTAGTCGGTGAAGTTGCTGTTGAGCGTCGCGCCATCCTTGTTGTAGATGTATCCCTCCATAAGGCCGATGCTTAGTGACTGGAGCATGCCTCCGTAGGCTTGCCCTTGCACCATAAGCGGATTGATCGCTTTTCCGATATCAAATGCTGAAGCAACCTTCAGCGTCTTGACGACTCCGGTTTCAACATCAACTTCAACCTCCACCGCTTGCGCGCCGAAGGTCCATTTCAAAGCCGGATAGCCTTGACCGGTTTCCGGATCAAGATAGGTGAGTCCACGTGGAACGTACGATCCTCGTCCAATCACCGGGCCACCAATCGCGGTGCCGTTCGGGTAGGTGTAACCCATGGCGAACTGCTGCAGCGGAATTCCTTTGTCGGGTTGTCCCCTGGAATAGACCATCTCATTCTCGAGCACTAGATCTGCTTTCTGAACTCGGAGCGCCTGCGCCGCCATGTCGAAAATCTGTTCTTTTGCATCCCGAGCAGCGCTGATGACTGCTCTGCCTTCCATGAAGAGGCCTCTGCTGGCGACAGTCTGCCATGAATAGGGTGTTAGGTCCGTGATTCTCTCGGGAACCACCCGTATCTTCTCAACTGGCATACTAAGTTCCTCTGCCGCCATTTGAGCGAGGCTCGTGGTAGTTCCCTGACCAATCTC
>Ga0315289_10000537_pt1 | contig 58311 bp, 76 predicted proteins | sample YL17G11_40_MG_FD_203452 | JGI IMG/M metagenome (GOLD analysis project Ga0315289, IMG submission 203452) | Sediment microbial communities from Yellowstone Lake, YNP, Wyoming, USA - YL17G11_40 | ecosystem: Environmental > Aquatic > Freshwater > Lake > Sediment | place: USA: Wyoming | collected... | reverse complement strand
AGGGCTTCATCACCGGCGTAGATACCGCCGTCAACCAGGCCGTTACCAAAGTCCAGGCGTTCGGCAAGGCGGTAGACGCCGCCGGCGCCAAGATGTCTAACGCCGGCCGCACAATGACGATGGGCCTAACCGCGCCCATCCTGGCCCTGGGCGGGGCCGCCTTCAAGTTCGGGTCCGACTTCGGTGAGACCCTAGACCACATCGTCGGCCTGGCGGGCGTGGCAAGGGACCAGGTAAACGCCTGGAAGAAAGACATTTACGACATCTCCCGCGCTACCGCCAAGGGGCCGGGGGAGCTCGCGGAAGCCCTCTACTTCATCACGTCGGCTGGCATCAAGGGGGCCGCCGCCATGGAAACCCTTAGAGCGGCCGCCTATGCCGCTGCCGCCGGCCTGGGAGAAACCCAGGTCGTCGCCGACGCCGTTACCAGCGTCCTAAACGCCTACGGGGTGAGCACCATAAGCGCTGCCCAGGCCACCGCCGTCCTGGTCGGTGCCGTCCGGGAAGGCAAGGGCGAGGCTAACGAGTTCGCCCCGGCCATCGGGCGAGTGATCCCCATCGCGTCCCAGTTGGGCGTTTCCTTCGACCAGGTCGCGGCGGCCATCGCCGCCATGACTCGCACCGGCCTGTCGGCTGACGAGGCGGTCACCGCCCTACGTGGCATCTTTACGGAGCTAGTGCAGGGCGGCGGCCAAGGCGCCGAGGTCCTAGCCAAGGTCGGCCTATCCGCCGAGGCGCTACAAAAGCAGCTACGCGAGGAAGGGCTGCTTGCCGTTCTCCGCACGTTGTCGGTCGCCTTCAAGGGCAACATGACCGACCTCTCCATGTTTATAGGCAACGTTCGCGCCCTTACCGGCTTCATGACCATAACCGGCCAGAGCGCCGACATGATCAACGGTATCTTCGCCGCCCTGGCCAACACCACTGAGGAGGACCTAGCCACGGCATTCGACGCAGTGGCAGAGGGGCCGGGGTTCCGCATGCGCCAGGCCTTAAACCTGATCCGCGTCGAGCTAGTCCGGCTGGGCGACGAGATCGGACCTATCGTGGCCGGCACCATCGCCCCGGCCTTTGCCCAGGTAACCACGGTACTCGGCTTCCTAGTAGACAAGTTCGAGAAACTGCCGCCGGTGGCGCAGAAGGCGATCATGGGTGTTGCCCTGCTGGTAGCGTCGCTCGGGCCGCTACTTATGATCGTGGGCAGCGTGGCGTCGGGAGTAAGCGCCCTTATAGCCCTGGCGCCGGTCCTGGGGGGCGCCTTCGCGGCCCTGGCCGGCCCGGTAGGTCTAGCGCTCGCCGCTGTAGCCGGCCTAGTGGCGGTGTTTATCGCCCTTCGCGCCCAGGGCGTCAACGTACAGGCGTACATGCAGCCCTTCATCGGGGGGCTAGCGGCCCTGCGCGACGCTGCGGTAGCTACCGTAGACGCGCTAGCTAGCCTGGTCTCCGGGCTCAGTCAACTGGGGATCGTGGCTCCGCCTAGTACGGCCGCGACACTAGCCCTAGGCGCCGGGCTAGTGGGGCTGCTCATGGCGATCAACCCGCTCCTGGCGGTCCTGGCCGGCGCCGGCGGGCTCATCTGGGCGATCGGCCTGTTCCGCACCGAGGTTCGGGACCTACCCAAGCCCCTTCAAGAGCTACGGTTAATGCTGGACAAGGCCGCCCTGGGCTACCTGGCGCTGGCGGACGCGATCCTGCAAGTCCTCGATCTACAGATCGGCCCCATCGACCTGACGCCCTGGACTACGCCGGTTGACGTAGCGCGCCAGAAGATAGACGAGGCCCAGGCCGCCATCCTGGGCGACATGCAGCTAATTCAGGCGGCCTTCGACGATACCAGCGCCGCTACGGCCGAGGCGGAGGTGCTACGCCTAACGGGCGTAGTCGTAGACTTCGGGAATGCCTGCGTCCTCAGCGTCCAACAGTACGCCGCCATGCTCGGCGTTGCCGAGTCGGAAGCGGCCCGCCGGTACGCGATGCAGTACGGCCCGGCCCCCAAGGCCGAGTCCATGGCCGAGGAGCTAGCCCGCAAGTACGGGATCGGCGCCTACAAAGCCAAGGTGGTAGTGCCGACGCCGGGGGCCGGCGTCGGGGGCGGTACGGGCGCGGCCGCCAAGCAGCAAGCCGTCGCCTACACGGAGACCCTAGACGAGCTAACGGAGACCCTGCTGGGCCTGGGCCGGGCCGCCGGCATGACCGACAAGCAGCTAGCCGGCTACCCCTGGACCTTGGAGCTAGCGCGCCGGGCGGCGGAGCGGCTAGGGCTCTCCACCGACGACCTGCTGGACATTTTCAAGGCGACGGGTAAGGGCTTCGGGGACTTTATGCGCGCCCTGGCTGCCAGCGAGTCCCTTGACCAGCTAAAGCAGATCGCCGACGCCGTTGTTTCCAGCCTCACCGACCTGCAAAGCCAGTTCAATGCCCTCTTTGCCGCCCCTACCAAGGAGCAGGCGGCGATCAACTACCAGCTAGCGCAACTGAAGCTACGGCGCGCCCAGATGGTCGCTACCGGGGCCACTGACGAGGCGCTAGCCGGCATAGACCGGGAGATCCAGAAGATCGAGAACGTCAACGCGGTCCGCCAGGCCGAGGTAGACGTTATGCGCGCCCAGCTTGACATGGCGAATAAGACGCTGCTCACCGACGCGGAGCAGTACGCCCAGGCCGGGACGCTGGTGCAGAAGATGGCCGACCTCTCGGCGGCCGCCCAGCCGGTGATCGACCTGTACCGCACCCAGGCGGAGCTAATGCAGGGCTGGATGGACTCGCTCGGCGCCATCATCTTTATGCTCGCGGCCCTACCGCTGCCGGCGGCCCAGATACCCACCGCCCAGTACGGCGGGATCGTGCCGGGGCCGCGCGGGCAGCCGCAGTTGATCATGGCCCACGCCGGCGAGGAGATCATGCCGCTGGGCGGCAGCCGTTCCTTCGCTATGCCCGTAACGGTCAACATCGAGGGCGGCGCCGACTGGATGGAGATCACTCGGCGGGCGCATCAGGCCGTCACCGACGCGCTACATGAGGCCCGCCAGCGGAGCTACCTACAGGGCGCCCCGCTGGGGTCCGCCATCGGATAGGAGGATGCCGTGGCCGCCTTTGGGGGCTTCACATTCGCCGCAGAGGAGGCGCCGGTAGCCGGCGCCGATAGCGGATGGGCCGTCCAGCTAAAGCTAGACAGGGCAACGCCCCTAGGGGCTGCCAGGGACAGCATCGTTACGCTCGGCGTCGGCTCGGCCATGCGCGCCTTCGAGTGCTACCTGACGCTGGCCCGCTACGCCGCCCTGCTCGCCCTAGTCAACACCGTCGCCAACTTCACCGACTGGGAAAGCGCGCCTAACACGCGGGCGGCCTTCCTGGCCGGCGTTACGCCCGTAGACCAGGCCGGCCCATGGAGCGGCGACGCCGCCAATGCGCTCCGAGTCCGGGTCGAGCTAATTTCGCAGTAGCATGGTCAGCAACCTCTACCAGAACGTAGACGCCAAGACCGCTACGCTCCGCGTGATCATGGGCGGGGCGCTGATCGCCGACGTACTCTCGGCGGAGTGGGCGTTTACCTTCCAGCGCCCGCCTACGGCTAACATCCGGGTCCGTAACCCCGCGCCGGGGGCCGCCGTCTTCGGCGCCGCCGTTACCATCGACGCCGGCTGGAACGGCCTCACCGCCCGCTGCTTTACGGGTACGGTGCTAAACGTCAACGCCGACGAGACAGGCGTCACCATCGAGTGCCAGGGGAAGTCGGCGGTCCTCGAAAATACCTTCCATAAGGTGACGGTCTCCGTAGACGGCAGCAAGACCGCTAGCCAACTGGTAGAGGAGCTACTAGCCGCGTCCGGCCTTACCGACTACTCCGTCAACCTGCCGGCCTGGACGCCCGGAACCGTCTGCCCCGAGGACCTAGAGTTTCAGAGCTATTCCGAAGCCATCACTAAGATCGCCGAGGTTGACGGTGGGCTGTGGTGGGAGCTACCGACCGGCACGGTCCGGGTAGAGGCGATAGACCCCGTTCCCAGCGCTACCGCCTGGCGGGTCTACTTCAGCGGAGTCCTAACGGCCCTAGTCGAAAGCTACCCGCCCGGCGTAGCCTCCGGCCGGCCGCGCCTGCGGCACATCGGCCAGACGCAGCAGACCCGCGACGTAAAGAACCAGGCCTGGGTCCGGGGCTGTACCTATACCCAGACAAACCCGGACGGCACCGAGGTCTCCATCGACGTAGAGGGTACGGCCCTAGCCGGCAGCCCGTGGGTGCGAATGCCGGATGGGAGCCAGGGCTACAACGATCTCCTGTTCTCGAACGAGCTTATCGACACGCCAGTCAAGGCCGGCACCGTGGCGGCCCGGCTAGTCACCCTCTATAACCGCCTGCTTACCCAGATCACCGCCGAAGTAGACGGCGATCCCAAGGTCGCCCTAGGCGTCACCATCGGGCTCGAAGACCCGGCCTATAGCCGCACCACCGGCAACTGGTTCGTCGGCGACTACCGGACCCGGATCGACAGCATGCAGTTTGTAACCGACTTCACCACGCTGTACGGCGGCCCCGGCTCCGGCTTCACGGTCAACATCTGCCCGTTCGCGCTCTTCACCTACTTTACCGACCTTCAGGTGATGGGGAGCCAGGTGTGGGCCATCGTGACCTTCGACGCCTGCGGGAGCGTCGACCCGGACGGGAGCATCGTTCTCTACTCGTGGACCGATAACCAGACTCCCCACAAGGTCTCGGGCAGCGGGACCGACTGCATTTTTACGCAACGGGTAGACCCCACCGGCATAACCGGCACGTGGCAGGTCACGCTCACCGTCACCGACAACGGCACGCCTCCGTGCTCCGACGATATCACCCTGCCGGTGTCGGTCGACGAGGGTACAGGCATCGTCCAGGTGCCAGCTCTCTTCGTGGCCTTCGACGCCTGGTTCAGCGCCTCGCCCGATGGCGGCGTGACGTGGAATGACCAGGCGGCGCCCGCCGGATGGGGCGTAGTGGCGGTGGGCTGCAAGCCGCCTGACGGCGAGCACTACGGCTACGGCGTCTACGGCCTCAGCGGTACGACCGCCGCCGCCGGCCGCCTCTACCGCACGACGGACTACTGCGCGACGGCCCCGACCTGCGTCCTCAGCGGTGTTGACTCGCCGTTCGAGCATGTCTGGTGGGACCTGAACCATCCGACGGACTGCTGGGCGCTTGCCTGGGATGGCGAACTCTGGCGGTCCCAGGATGACGGCGCCGCTGGCTCCTGGCTGGTCTACAAGGACCTGAACACCCTGCCTTGGCTCGTGCCGACCAAGGGCGAGCACGTACACGGCAGCCGGATCGCCACGCCCGCACCGGAGGGCGTCTGGGTCTTCGGCGGCCAGAATATCGACTGGGGCGCGGGCCTTGTCGGTTGGCCGCTCATCTGCTGGGATGCCAACCTTGACGGCAACTGGGCCCAGGCCCAGGTTGGCGGCGAACTCCTTGGCGATCTCGGTGCTGGCGGGCCGACCGATCTCTACGTCAAGGAGGCGGCCAGCCGGGAGGCGGACGAACTCGCCATCCTGTTTAACTCGGCGACCTGGCTCACCGGCGTCTACTACACGCCGAATGTTCTCGGCTCAGGAGCCGGCTGGAAACGTGCCAGCGGCCTGCCCGCCAAGAGCCGGGGCCGCTGGATCGCGCCCGACTTCGCCGTGGGCAAGTTCGCCTTTGCCTACAACGACGCGGTGATCTACCGGGGCGACGTGGACCCCGTGACGAACCGCATGGCCGTGACCGTAGCCCCGGCCCACCTTGATACCGGCCCCAGCGGTACGGACGAGCCGAACCACGGCCTCTGGATCGGGGCCTTCAACTGGTGGATGCCCGGCGTCTACCTGGTGGCCGCCCAGGGGCCGAACTACCCAGGCCTGGTCTACAAGTCCTGGGACCGCTTCGCCACCATCGGCAAGTTGCGGCCCGCTACCGGCTTCGAGGCGGCCCATGCGGCCTCGAAGGGCAAGATGATAGCGCTCTCGGCGGCGACGCAGACTCCCGCAGGCGGCGTGAGCCATCCCTACATGTTGATTCGTGATGGTAGTACTGGCGTTGATCGTCGACTTGTGCGGCTTGTCGATGGTGCCTGGGAAACTGTAAATGCGGCGATGCCCGCCAATAATTGGGGCCTTCGCTACTGGGGCGGCGGCCACATGACACACCTCGTCAGCGATGGCCTGCCCAGGTATTCCGACGATTACGGCGTAATCTGGAGCATCTCAACTGCGCCCACGGGCGTACTCTACGGCCCGTACATCCGCTGTTTGGGCATCGACGCGACACCTGGCTCGACGCGACTTTGGAGCATCTGGCGAGACAATTCGAGTTGTACGCCTTCGGCTTCTCGCCACTACTGCATCGCCTACAGCGACGATTGGGGAGCGACCTGGGTACTTTCCTTTGAGGAGAACCTTCACGACAACATTCTCAATTATTTCCGCACCTACTATGCCATTGCCTGCCATCCTAGTGATCCGAACAAGATATTCACTGTCGGTAGGAACCTGTTTGATGCCGCCGGAAGGGTGACAACAAATGGCGGCGCTATCTGGACCGCATGGGGTGGGGTGCCATCCAACACGAACGTGACGTGTCATCCATCAGTGGCTGCACCTGCGCAGCTCGCCATCTGGTCGGTCGGCGGCAGAATGCTAATCACGAGCAACATCGGTGATGATGTGAGCTGGTCTGATGATCTGGGGACAACGTGGACGAACTATGATTTGACAAGTATCGCGACAACTCAGAATCCACAGGAGTTCTGCCGCGCTGGCCCCGTGGGTCCCATCTATCTCTGCTACAACTCGGCCAATGGAAGCACATACCCTGAGTCGCCCATCTTCCGCACACTCGATGAGGGAACGTCCTGGGAGATGGTTGGGGTGCCTGTCGGCTGGACTCTCGCTCAGGGTGCCCAGGTAGGAATCGCCTACGATCCTTACAATAACTGGCTCTGGTTCCCAATGCGGCGCTCCGTTTGCATCTACAGCTTCGACGATATCTATGCGGGGGGCGAAGATGATTGGTCGGATCGCGAATACAATCTGACGAGCGACTTGGGCATGATGTACCCGCATGTCTTGGGCGTCGCAGTGGTCTGGGACTGAGATGCTGACGGGCGAGTTCGACGCGGTAGCCTCCCAGGTCAAGCAGAACGAGCGGGAGATACGCCGGCTACGGGTCCGGCTAGACTCGTTCTCCGCCGGCAGTACGCTCCGTGCGACATCGTTCGGCGGCGGCGTGATCCCGGCTGCCAACCGGCCGGTGGAGTGGTACTTCAACACCAACCTCCTGGGGCTGGGCGATGAGCTAGAGCTACACGAGGGCCTAGGCGTCTGGATCAGCGCTTCCTTTGCCTCCGGCCGGGCGCACTACTTGATCGGCGCCTATTGCGCGCCGCCGTGCGGCGGCCCCGGCGGGGGCGGCATGAGCGGCGTCGACTTCTTGCTCGATAGCAACTGGCTCTGCGCCGGCCAGGCCCTAAACCTACTGGAAGGGCCGGGCGTCTGGATCAGCGGGACGTGCGTCCTGGGCGTCGCTAGCTACATCCTGGGCGCCTACTGTGAGCCGCCCTGCGGGGGCGGCGGGGGCGCCAGCGGCACGGTCTATTGGGAGGCGAACGGCGCCTGGTTTTGCGATAGCCTGGTAGCCGATCTGCAAGAGGAGTCCGGCGTCTGGATCAGCGGCGAGTGTACCCCCGGCGGCGTGGCCCGCTACCACATCGGCGCTACTGGGGGAGTCGGCGGGGGCGATGATATACTGGCGCTGGCCTACGCCGTAGCGTTCTAAGGAGGTCGCCGTGGCTTCGACACCCCAGACTATCAACGTAGCGGTCGGCGCCGGCGCCACCGACTTGTTCACGGCCTTTGTGGCTGCGGCCAGCCGTGGGATGCTAGTCGCCCTACACTTCTGCAACACGACGACCGCTGACATCACAGTCGACGTGTGGCACCGCGACGCCGGCAACACGACCTCGCGCTTCCTAATGGACGACGAGACCGTGCCGGCCAAGGGTACCCTGAACTGGTCCGGGATGGTAACGCTGGCGGCGGCCGGCGAGAAGATAAGGGCGCAGGCGTCCGGCGCGGGAGTCGACTGCCTGGGAACGGTGATAGAGAACGCCTAATGGTCAAGCGGAACTTCACTCGCTCCGCCCTACCCGTTCCCTGGTGCATCCCCTGGGCGACGGGCCGCTTCTACTCCTCGCCGCTGGGGAACGGTACTGGCATTCTTGCGACGGGCAAACTGTGGTTCAGGGTCACGCCTATCTACGTGCCAAACCCGGCCGGTGTCCTGGCTACCGCCATCGGGATCGAGGTACAGACCGCCGGGGCTGCCGGCGCGCTCATACGCCTGGGCATCTACAAGGAAGCGGCAGGGCTACCGACCGACCTACTGCTGGACGCCGGCACCGTGGCCGGCGACCCCGGAGCGGTGCCGGTCTTCCAGTCGATCGCCATCAGCCAGTACCTTCACCAGGGCTGGTATTTTCTGGCGACGGCCACGTCGCTAGACGTTACTGTTCGCGCCGTAAACGGCTCGCCCCATAGCCTAATGCTGGGCGGCTTTTCCTTCGTTGACAATACGCCGCGCACTCACTACGCGGCCATGGCGGACGCTTCGGTTACGCCTGTGTTTGCGGTAGACGGGTTGCCGGCGGTCTTCCCCTTAATAACCGGGCAAAACGCCCTAGGCTCGGCCAACGTGCCCAGGGTGATGTTGGGGGTGTAGCATGTCAATTGACTCTAGGCCCGCGATCGGGCGCGCCGTGCCGGGTGTTCCCCACGCTACCGGCCGCTACTATAGCTCGCCCCTACCCACCGCCTTCACTACCGTAGCCCTGGTGGCCAACATCCTCTATGGCATCCCGTTCCTAGTGCCGGAGACCGCCACCTATACGTCGATCACCATCGAGGTCACCACTCTAAAGGCCGGCTCTAGCCTTCGCCTGGGTATCTACCGCGATAGCAGCGGCGCGCCGGGAGCCCTGGTCCTGGACGCCGGCGTTGTCTCCGGGGCCACGACCGGCGCCAAGACGATCGTGATCTCGCAGCAACTAACGGCCGGCTGGTACTGGCTGGCCTGCCTGGCCAACGATACTCCCACCATCCGGGCGCTCACGGCCACGTCGTCGCTACAGTGGCTAGGCTATACGTCTGGAACCGACGTTACCACGCACGCCGGCTGGTCCGTGGCCCAGGCCTACGGCGCCCTACCGGACCCGTTTACGCCCGGCGGCGCCCTGACGACGATCGCCGCCCACCGCATTATGCTGGCGATCTAGGGGGCGCTGTGGAGACTTGCCGCCGGCCGCTGGTGGACCCGCCCGAGGTCCAGGGCATGATCGAGGCGGCGGCCCGCCGCGCCGGGATCGCGGACGGCGTCGGCTACCTGGCCCGCGACGATGTGCTGAGTGAGCTAACCCTGGTGGCCCTAGAGGCCCGGCAGACCTTCGACCCCGACCGGGGCGCCAAGTTCACGACCTACCTCTGGCTCCGCTTGTGGGGCCAGGCCGTGGATCTCCGCCGGCGCCACGGTCGGCAGCTACGCGATGGCCAGCCCCGGCCCCTAGAGGTCGGGTTGGAAGCCGCCGCCTACATCGAGGACCGCGCCGCCGTACTCGCCCTAGACGGCGGGCTCATGCAGGCGATCTCTCGCCTTCCGGGCCGGGAGCGAGCGGCGCTGTTGCTGCGCGACGTGGGCGGTGTGCCGGCGTCTGACGTGGGCCGGTTCCTGGGTATCGGCAAGAGCAGGGCTAAGGACCTGCGGCGAGCAGCGGTCCGCCGGCTACACGTGGCGATGGGCCGCTAGGCGGTCGACCGTAAGCTAGGAGGGCTCTGCATGGTGACTCGGTGTCAGACTCTAGGTGAGCGGATGGCGACGGTAGAGGAGCATTGCCGCTCCATGGATGGCACACTACAGGACATCAAGAAGGCCGTCGCCGAAACGATACCGAAACAGGCAGAGATGATCCGCACCGAGGCCGTGCAGGCTGTAGCGGCCGGGACCAAGGAGATGAAGGAGCTAAAGGTGGCGGTCAACGGCCGGCTCCGCCGGATCGAGTTGGCCGTAGCCATGGCGATAGGGATCGCCATCGGCAGCGGAGTCTTGGGCGCCACAGACGCCCTAAAGGTCGTGTTCGGAGGTGGCTAATGCTACTACGCGCGGTGGTTCGCTTTCTTCGCACAGTCCTGGCGGTGGGCGCCGGTGCCGGGATCACCTGGGCCATCGGCCACACCGGAGACCTCCCGGTCCAGCCGGAGATCGCGGTCCTGATCGGCGCCGTTCTAGTGGCTCTGGATAAGTACGCGCGCGACCGGGGCTGGTACTCGGTCGGCGTCTAGTGCACGTCACGGTCGACATCGAGGCGCGGCCCCGGACGGCCCGGAAGCGCTGGACGGCCCAGGCCGCTAACGCCTTCATCGACCGGGCGATCGCCATCACTGGCCTGCGGGCCATCGCCGAGCGCCAGGTCGCCGAGCGGGGCGATGTGCTCATGTTCTACCAGCTTATCGCCGAGTCTCACATCTCCGGCCATCTGGACCGCCGGCACGGCCGGGGCTGGGTCGATGTGTTCTCCTGCCGGCCCCTAGAGGCCCGGCTAGTACAGGCGGCCGCTAGCAAATACCTGGGGGCCGACGGTACCATCTCCCTCCGGTGCCTAGACCGGGGCGTGCTACCCTAAAGGCGATGTGTGGAACGATGGGCGCCGCCGCATTGGAGCACCGACCTGAGCCGGCGCAACTGGCTCTCGCCGGCCGGCTTCGACGCGCGCGTCCTTAGAAGGAGGCACACGATGTTCGGCTTTCTGGCAAGGCTATTCCGGCTCCACTCTGGCCACGTCTGCCCTGCATCGGGGCAGTACACGTGGTCGCAGGAGCCCCACGACCAGCGGACGTGCGTCGAGGGGAAGGTCATGCCGCCCCCGCCGAAGGGCCAGCGGGGCGGCTACTGGCGCCTGACCGACCGAACCAGAACGTCGCACGAGCCCTAGCATGTACCCGCCGGACGAGATCGTAGGTCCCAGGCTGGGCGCTGTAGCTTTAACGGATCGCCGTTCCGCTTCCACCGCCGATAGTGCAGCCTACACCAGCCCTGGCGGCTGGACGAGGGCCGGTCGCAACCGGGAATGTTACATGGCCTCCGATCATGGGTCTGGCGATGGCAGGGCGGGCAAAGGCGCTGCAAGTTACCGGGGGCGTTATTCTGGGGGTCCTCGTCCTTGTGGTGAACATAGGTTGCTCGCGCGCCGCATAGTTCACATGGCCCCGCCGCCAGTATGGCGCGGGCCTGCTTCCTGCCGGACGTATCGGAGCCCCCATGGAAAGCGGGGTTTCTGGCCCCTTTCTTCGAGCAGGAGCGGCATCGGGCCGAGTCCGGGCCACCTAGGGGCGCGCCGCAGTCCAGGCACTTACCGGCGTGCCGCTGGTTCCACTCCCGCTTATACTGGCGGCTAGTCGGAGGCATTAGTCGTGGCCTACCCCCCGGATGAAAGCATATTTGACCGCCTCCGTCAACATACATGGAAGTGGGCGCCGCGCTGGCATACGCCCCGGCTCATCATCATCCACTCGACGCGCTCGGGCATACCGGGCCACATGGCCCAGGAATACGGCTCTACGCTAAACTGGCAGATGTCGCCCAGTAACCGCGTGGTCGAAGCGGACGGCAGCGTGTGGGGCTCCATGTCAGACCGGGTGATCGGCCACGATGGCCGGCTATGCCGCAGCCTACCCGACGACTGTCACCCGACATGGAGTGCCGGCCACATGGACCCCTGGGCGATCTCCTACGAGCTTGCCCAGCCGACAAACGACACGCCGTTTACGGAAGCGACCCTTGACCGGGCGGCCCGCGAGATCGCTAAGGACTGCGGGCGCTACAACATCCCGCCGGTGGTCCTACCCTACGTCTCCGGCGATAACCACGAGGCGCCAGGCATCGCCCGGCACGACCACTCCGCCAACGGGCGGACCTGGGGCAAGAGCGACCCCGGCGTCCTGTTCGACGATCAAGCCTTCGAGAGGAGGGTCCGCGCCTACATGCCAACCTGTACGCCTGAGCAACTGCTAGCCCTGATCCGGGCGCTAACACCGGCCCTGCTAGCCGGCGACCTGGCGACCCTCTACCGCCAGATCGTCTATCTGTACGCCCTAGCGCACCAGCCGCTACCCGTCTAGCGGCCCGGTAGTAAGCCGGCGCCGATCATGACCTGGCTGTTCTACCGGGGCAACGTGCACCGCAGCATCGTGGGCTCCGTTACGCGCGCCGTCTACGACTGCCGGCCCCGTTCCTTCGTGATGGTCCAGGACCCCGACGTTGGGCAGCTACTCCGCATGCCCAAGGCCCACTGTGGCTGCGGCCACATGTTCCAACGCAGGTCGCCCCGGAACGCTTGACACTGACTGGCCGCTACGGCTATAATTTGGGCGCCATGATAACCCGCGCCAGGGCCGTAGAGAGGTGGGCAGCCGCCCGCGTCTGCGCCGAATGTGGCAGCCGACTCGTCGCCGGCGCTACCGGCCCGGCGTGTCCATCCCGCACCGACCACGCCGGATCGATAGCGGCTCCTTCGGGTGCCCTGGCGCGCATCATGGCCGAATGGGAGCGCGGGCTAGAGCCCGCCGCCGCCCTAGTGGCGGGCTGGCGGGGGCCTCTAGGCTATTGGCTAATGCGCCGACATGTCTGGGGGGATCATCGGCTCTGCCCATGGCTCCATCCCCTGCTCGGGCTAACGCCCGAGGACCTAGGGTGCCTAGGGGCCGCCCCCTGGATGCACCCGCCGCCGGGTCCGGCGGTGGACGTATGGTAAGAGGAGGTTGCCGTGGCCAATGACGACCAGGCCCTAACGGTAGTCGGCACGCGCCCGCTGCCAGCTACCAAGGCTAATATCGACACGATGGACCGGTTCATTCAGGTGATGGACCCGACCTCCCCGCCCAAGCTCCGGTGGGCGCTAGCGGTGGTGGCCGTACGGCTGGGCCTGCATCCGCTGAATAACGAGGTCATGTTGTACGAGGGGCAGGTCTTTATCACCGTGCACGGCCGGCGCCGGCTAGCGGAGCGCAACGGCGACCTGGCCGCGATCCAGCCCGACATCGTGATCGACGAGCAACACCGGAAGGCCCTGGGGGCGACGACCAAGGGCGACGTGGTGGCCGAGTGCCGGGTCTACCGGCGCAGCGACGAGCGGCCCACGATCCAGTATGGGCTAGTGCGCGCGCACGAGCGCTGGCCTAGCGAGAAGGAGATGGACGCCCTAGGGGTGAAGCCAGAGGATGTGCAGAAGCTCCGAAACAACGACGATCCCGACGGCCTGTTCGCCCTCATAAAGAACACGCGCGCGAAGGTCCGGCCGGTGATCCTTCAGCCGCAGATCATGGCGATGAAGCGGGCCGAGGCCCGCGCCCTGGACGCCCTGGCCGGCGTGCCGCTTCCGACCTTCGACCCGGAGATGGGCGCGCCGATAACCAACGGCGCCCTGCCACAGTGGCTAATGCAGGCGGACGCGGAACAGCCGGCCATATCGTCGCCGGCTGAGACGTCGCCCACGCCACCGCCTGCGCCCTCGCCGACGCCGGCGACCTCGACATCGCCACCGCCTACGCCTACGCTACCGCCACCGCCCATAGACCAGGACCCAGGCCCCGGCGGGGAGCCGCCCGCCGCCCGCGACCCTACGCCGGTCGAAGACCTATCCCTGGCCGAGCTTAACCGGAGAGCCCATGGCCGCCAGACGGGGCTAACGCCCCAGGAAGGAGCCCCGAATGCCCAATAAGGCCGACGCCCAGCCCGCCGACGAGCAGAGCCTTACCCTAGAGGCCGTAGCTACCGTCGAGAAGCGGCGGCCGGTGCCGACGAAAGAGGGCCAGGCGCTAGAGATCACCCTGATCATCGCTAACCCTGAGCCCGAGGACCTGAACCTGCTATGGTCCGCCATCGGCTTCGAGTGCCGGGCCACGCTAACCTTCGCCGGCCGGCAGGTCCGTTTAAGCTAACGCGCCTAAGCCCATCAGGAACCTTGACACAGAGCGGCCCCTGCGTATGATGCAGGGGCCGCTACTAACTAGCCGCAGCGTCTAGCTTATGGAAAGGAGTCCGAAGTGCCGCGCCACGACCAGCTACCGCCTAGAGTCTTCGACATATCCGCCCCCCAGTACCCACTACCCGACCCTTGTTACCCGCCGCCCCGACCGCTCGCAACCCCCTCGCGTAGCGCGCCCGCGCGCCCCGGCCCCCGAAGTATTAAGAAGACGTTTGATGATGATGATGATAGCGGATCGATCCGATCATCATCATCATCACCGTATAGGCGCGCGCGCCCGCGAGGGAGCCCGACCGAGAAACGCCTAGCGCGCTGGCTAGCGGGCCGGCTAGGCTTTGCCAACGCGCTAGCCTTCGTTTCGCGCTATGGCGCCGGGCCGGTCCTGGACGTTATGCACTTGGAGGGCGTGGTCGTGCCGGCGGAGCGGGGCGGATGGCAACCTAACGCTAGGCTCCGAAACCCCGGCGGCTTCCTACGGTGGGCCACCCAGCGCCAGGCACCAGCCTTGACAAGCGCTAGCCGTAGCGGCTATACTTCCGAGGCGCCGGCCGCTACCGAGAGCCGGCGCCTAGCGATAGGAGGCTAGGAGTGGAACCTAACGGGATCATCCGGGGGATAGCGACGGCCGATCTCCACCTGGGGATCGACAACGTCGGGGGCGTCAACGCCTACGGGCTCCCGGCGCGCGTAGACGACTACTTTGACGCCCTGGACCAGATCATCGGCATGGCGTTCCGCGAGGGGGCGGACCTGTTTATCATCGCCGGCGACCTGACGCGGCACCGTAACCCGCCGCAGCGGATCGCCGCGCCGTTCCTCTACCGGGTCCGGGCGCTGATAGACAAGGGCATCACGCCGGTCCTGGTCCGGGGCAACCACGACGGCGACTCCGGCAACGGCCAAAGCAACCTCCTAGACACGGCGGAGGTTCTCGGCGCCTTCGTCTTTAACGAGCCGGCGTCCATGACGGTTACGCTGGCCGGCGATCGGAAGGTGCGACTGGTGGGCATACCATGGCCGCGCCTGGGCCGGGCCGACGCGCGCGACCTGGACGAGCTAACCAACGCCGCTGACGCCGCCGTGCGGCAGACGATCGTTAGGGCGGTCCTACCGCCCGACATGGACGAGGGGCCACAGGTCTTGATCGGCCACCTAGCGGTAGCCGGCGCCGACCGGGCCAGCGACCAGTGGATGACCTTGGGCTACGAGCCGCTAGTCCGGGCGTCCGACTTCCCGGTCACCCTAGACCTGGTGTTGCTAGGCCACTACCACAAGCCGGGGGTGATCAAGGGCGGGTCCACGCTGGCGGTCTACTGCGGATCGCCCATAACGATCGACTTCGGAGAGGAAGGCCAGGAAAAGGTAGCGTGGCGGTTTGTTCTTAACCCCCGCGAGCCAGCGGGGGCGCGGTGCGTCGACCTAACGCCGTTTACGGTTCGCGGCCGGCCATTCCAGACGATCGACCTGGACCTAGCGGACCTGATCGCCCCGGACCTGGTGACGGTGGCCGCTATCGACGCGATCCGCCAGGCAGGCGTAGCGGAGGGTGCGGTAGTCCGGCTGCGGATCACCTGTAGGGCGGCCGCCCAGGCCGGCGCGTTGGACCTAGGCCGGATCGGGACAGTCCTACGGGATACGGCCGCGTGGGACGTGGCAGGGATCACCGTCGACGCGCCCCGCGCCGAGCGCCGGTGGGGCGGTGATGGGCTAACGGGCCGGCCGCCAGAGGAGATATTGCGCGAGTACCTAGAGCGCACCGAGGCCGACCCGGAGCGCCGGACCCGACTCTATGGCCTAGCGATGGGGCTAAAGGGGGAAGCGTGAAACGATACCCGCGCGTAGCGATCAACCGTCGGTTCCCCTTAAACGATGCCCTGGTGCCGGCCAACCTAGAGGTGGAGATCGACGGCAAGTGGATAAGCCTAGGGACGATGGGCTCGGCCAACTATGGCGGCCCCGGCAGCGAGGAGAAGGCGGCCCACTACCGCGCAGTAGTCGCCCGTTTCGTTACCCTCTACCTGGCCGCGCCAGCGCTGTTCGCCCACCTAGAAGCCGTGGTCCGGTGGCTGCGGACCCAGCCGTTCCCGAGTAACGACCAGGACCTACGGGATAGCGCGGCCCGGCTGCTAGTCGGCACCGAGGCCATCATCAAGCAAGCAAAGGAGGAGCTATGATCAAGGTGTGGGTGAGAATGGACCGGCCCCCCGGCCCCGATAGCCAGTTTGTCGAGCTAGAGGACGAGAGCGGCCACGGGGTCAGGGCTGAATGGCAGGAATGGGGACGGTATTGGGCGCTTGGGCCGTTCTATCTGGCCGCCGACGTTGACGCCGAGATCACCCGGCGGGAGAGGCTGCTTGATCCCGTCCGAGACGGCCTCGAAGACGCGGTTACGGGGCTCCGAGAAGCGGTAGCCACCGCCCTACGGCATTTGCAGCCATGATCCACATCTGGACTACCGACGACTTCTACCAGGTAGCGGACGGGCTGGCGCGCTGGCAGTTCTACGCCGCCCGGCATGGCCGGCGCGACCTATCGGACCAGTACGGCGCCGCCTGGCGGGTAGTGATGGACCTATGGGAGGCCAGCCTAACGGGGGCTGCCTACCTACCTACGGACCTGGAAGACGAGATCATGCAAGCGGTAGGGGCCGCGCGGAAGCCCCGGTTGACACAACTGGCCGCAGCGGCTAGCATGGTGCGGCCATGATACCCGAGCGCATAACCGTTACCAACTTCCTAAGCTACGGGGCCGCCGATGTCGACCTGCGGGGGCTTTTCATGGTGGCCCTGGCGGGCGGGAACGGCGCCGGCAAGTCGGCCCTGGCGGTGGATGCCCTGACATGGTGCCTATGGGGCGAGAGCCGCGCCCGGTCCGATGACGACCTGGTCCGGGCCGGCGCCGATGAGTGCCAGGTGACGGTAGACGTGGCCGTGGATCGCGGGCGCTACCGCATTAGCCGCCGCCGCCGGCTAGCTGGCAGCGGCCGGGCCGGCGTAAGCGCCCTGACTATCGAGGGCCTAGAGGCCGGGGGCGCCGTCAAGCTGACGGCGGAGACGATCAAGCAGACCCAGGAGCGGATCGACCGCATCCTGGGACTGGACGGCCACACCTTCATTAACACGGCCTGCCTAGTGCAAGGGCGGGCTGACGAGTTTGCCCGCGCCGGCCCCAAGGACCGGAAGGACCTGCTAACCGAGATCCTGGGCATCCGGTCCTGGCAGGAGTGGGCCGCGCGCGCCCATGAGGCGCGCCGTCAGGCAGAGGCCGCCGGCGCCGCCGAGCAGCATTCGGCCGAGGCGCTTCGGCAAGTTCTGGCCAGCGCCGGCGATCTAAAGGGCCGCCTGGCGGAGCTAGAGGCTAGGGCGAAAGAGCAGGCGGAGCAGGTAGCCTACCACGAGCGGGCCATCAGTGAGGCCCGTGGGCTAGCGGAAGCCCAAGCTGCGACCCTAACTACCCGTGACAAGCTCCGGGCCGACCTAGGCCACCTGGAAGGCCAGGAGCGCATGGCCCGTTCAAACCTTGCCACATTGGCCAGGCAGCTTGAAGCCGCCGGCGCACCGCCGGCTGGCGCCGACGCGCGGACCTGCCCGACCTGCGGGCAGACCATCGCCGATGAAGGCGCCCGGCGTCGGCTAGAGGAGTGGGCCGCGCGCCAGCGGGAGCTACGGGCGGAGCTAGCGGACCGCCAGGCAAAGGCCCAGGCCGCGATGGACCTGGCCGCAGTCGAAGCCGGCGGTGTGAGGGAGCAGCTAGCCGGCCTAGAGACCGAGGTCGAGGGCGTGGGCGATATGCGCGCGGCCCTAGCCAACGCCGAGGCGCGCTACAAGGAAGCCGCAGGGCTGCTCGCCGCCTACCAGGCCGACGCCGCCAGCGTCCAAGGCCGGATGGATCAGCTACGCGCCCTAGAGGTCGACCTAGCGGCGGCAGAGGAACGCCAGGCGCGCGCCGCCGCCCGCGTGATCGACCTGCTAGCGGTCGAGGATGCTCTGGGGGCCAACGGTATTCAGGCTATGTTGATCGACGCCGCGATCCCCGAGATCGTCGCCGAGGCCAACCGGCTCCTGGGCATACTGACCGGCGGCACGACGACCATTGATCTGAGGACCCAACGCGCCGGCAAGACGACCGGCCGCGACATCGAGACACTAGACCTGCTCATTAGCGACGCCCTGGGCGTCCGGCCCTACGAGCTTTACTCAGGGGGTGAGCGCTTCCGGGTAGACTTCGCAACACGGATCGCGCTATCCCGGCTGCTAGCTAGGAGGGCATCGGCGCCATGCAGGACCCTAGTGATCGACGAGGGTTTCGGGAGCCAGGATGGCCGAGGGCGCGAGGCGCTTATGGAGTGCCTTTCGATGATAGCGGCCGAGTTCGGGTTGATCCTAGTGATCAGCCACGTAGACGACTTGAGGGAAGCGTTGCCGAACACGATCCTGGTCGAAAAGGGACCGAATGGCTCGCGGGCCAGCCTACACTAACCGGCCCCCACAACCGCCGGCCGGGCCGTGCGGCCTGGGGGAAGACCATGCGGAACCGACGCTGGCGCCGACGCTGGCGGCGGTGGTCGTGCTGGATCATCCGCCGGCGCTGGGACGGGCTCTACATCGTCCTAGTGGGCGGCAAGGAGGTCGCGGTGGTCGCACGGAGCGGGCAGGATGGTAAGTGAGATGGTGCCTGGCGGTGAGCGCCTTAATGTGGATATGCGCCGCCGTCGCTGTAACCGGCTGCGGAGGCGCCTATAGACAGAGTGAGCCCACGGCGGCGGACCCCGCGAGAGCTACGCCGCCTTGGACTACGGCCGGCGCCCGGATGTGCCCCGACCTCGACTCCGCCACCAGAGGACCGCAGGGCGTTCCGGCGCCGGCCCCCGTCCCTACAGTGATCGCCATGGCGGCCTCACCGACGCTGGCCCCGCCCGCGCCGGCCGGGGCCGCCGCCCTCATGGCCGCCTTCCTGGCCGGGTACGCCGCCGGCGGAGGGCCGCCGGACCTGGCCGCCCACTTTGCCGACATAGTGATCCCCTGCGAGTCGGGCTGGGACCTAGACCCGCCCGGCTACCACCTAGGGCTCGCCCAATTCGCCCCCGATACTTGGGCGCGAGCCGCCCGGCCCGGCGCCGACTACCGCGACGCCTGGGAGCAGGGCTTCGCCGTGGGCAACTGGATCGGCCCGTTGGGCGTCGATCCGGCCGGCACCGGCGGTTGGGCGAATTGCTGGTAGCCCGCATATCGCGCATAGGCGCATCTATTCCCGCTCCACGCCCCCGCAGGGCGGCCCACGCGCAGGTGATCGCGGAACTTGGCGCCGGCGGCCTCGCCGGGGCGTTCGCGCCTAACGCCTACCTCGGCGGGCGGAGCGCTGATCTCCGGGGCTCCACAATTAGAAACTGAGGCCGCAACGGCAGAGGGCCATATCACGGCATGGCGGAGTGCCATTCGGCTATTTCTGCCCCACCGCGCCGCCAGGACCCCGCGCGGGCCGGCCTAACTATTCGGGCGTCGGACCCATCACCAGGCGGGCGCACCCCTTATAGCTTCGCCGTAACCAGATCGTCACCGAGAAAGTCGCAAAATAGTCCCATTTGCGCGCGAAAAGGCTTGACATCGCTAGCCGTAGCGGCTAGTATGTAGGTAGATAAGACATCGGCGAGGGGCAGGCCAGCAAAGCGAACAAGCCCCACAACAAAGGCCCCAACGCCAAGGCGTACGGCGCTACACCGGGCGGGGCCGGCCGAATGGCCGGCCGCCACAAGAGCCACTAGCGAGGCAGGCACGGCAACTAGGCGCGCGGAGGGAACGGGGCCACGACTAGCTAGACAGACCGAGAACCGAGAGGAGAGGGTAGGGCTGTCTAAGGGGCGCCGATGAACGGAAGGACGGGGTTACATTAGCCCTGCATGCCGAGAAGGTCCCCGCTATAGGGTCCGGGGGCGACCGAGCCCCCGCCGATGATGGCCCAGGACGGGGCCGAAACCCAGGAGGTAGTGCGATGCAGAAGATAATGCAGATCTCGATCGCTAACGGCGAGGGCCGTTTGCGATGGCGCCGGGGCGCTGTTCGAGCTATTGGTCAAGACCCGCCTAGAGGCGCGCCGGTGCGCCGGCCCCATCCTGGGCCGGGCCGAGGCCGGCGACATGGAAGCCATGTTCAACCGGTACGCCCAGGCCGGCGACTGGAAGGCGGGCTTTGCGGCCGTCAACCTAACCAGGAACGACGCGGTGCTCCTGGCCGCCGCGATCATCTGGTATCACGGCGCCGTGCCCATCGTTCGGATGAACCGGGCGCGCCACTACAACGTCAGTAGCCCAGGCTACGCCGCCTGGTAGCAGCCGAAAGCCGCGCGCGGGCGCGGCACCGCCGGGGCTGACCGCCCGGCGCCGATGATGGCAGGTCAACCGAAAGGACGGAACGATGATAACGATCAAGCGAGAGACGGTGGGCAAGAATGGCGAGTGGCCGATCCTCCGGGTCTATACGCCCTACGGAACGGCCAAGGCCAGCCCCACCAGCGGCCACATCTACGCGGCCGACGACACGTTCTGGGAGAAGGAGAGCGCGATGGGAACCGACATCAGCCAACGGACCTATGAGACCCTACAGCGCCGCGGCCGCGACGGTGAGCGGTGCGGCTGCGGCCACCACCAGTTCTGCACCGGCCGGGCTCACTACGAGCTAGAGACCGAAAGCTGGGCCTACCACATCGGCGAAGGCCCCAAGCGGGTCGACTACATGCCGCTCTGCGAGCGATGCACGACAGAGTGGCTTATCGTCTACAGCCACCACAACGGCGAAGGGGTCAACTGCCGGGCGACGGGGGTCCGGGTAGCCGGTCACCCCGCTACGCTAGCCAAGCTGGACGGATGGGCGCCTAACCGAGTCAGCCAGGGCGGCGCCCACTACATCATCACGCGGGCCGGCCTGAAGCTGGCCTAACGGTAGGGGCCTTCGGCCCCCGCCCTACGGTACGCCGGGGGGCGCCCCGTAGGGCGAGGCTCGAAGGGAGAGCCCGGCGACGAGGAAGGTTAAAACGATGGATGCCCAGGGAGTGACCCAGGCCCAGCGGGAGCTTGGCGCCGCCTACCGGCGCCGGCGCCTTATCGCCCAGCTACGGGCGAAGCGCAACGCGGTAGTCGAGAAGTGGGCCGCCCAGGCCGGCGAGCCCCAGCTTGACTTTATGCGGCCGAACGGGCCGCTAGACCGGATGTGGCGCCTAACGGCCGCGATCGACCGCGCCATCTTCCGGGCCGGTGGAGAGGTCTAGCGATGCAGGCGATCGGCACCGTAGACCTGGACGGCGAGCAGTGGGTAGTGGTCAAGCGCCAGGCCCGCGAGGACTTCCGAGAGCCTACGGCGAAGGCCATGGAGAACGCCGGGATCGTGGCCCGGCTAACGGTCCGCCGGCATGGCGGGTGCGCCCTCTACCACGTTAACGACTACGGCGACGCAGGCCTGGGGCCGCGCCACCGGGCGATGTAGGAGGACACGATGAAGCTGCACGGCAAGGGCAAGACGGTAAACCTGGTCTACCGGCCGACGGTTGGCTACACCGTCAAGAGCACGGTCAACACCCAGACCGTGAAGGTGGGCGATGTACTGGCCGAGAGCGAGGTCCAAGACCTTATCGACGCCGGCTACACCGTCAGGATCAGAGGCTAGGGGCTCCTGCCCCTAGGCCCGAGCCCGTCACCGGACGGGCTGGGACGTTAGGGCAGGAGGAAAAGGAAATGGCCCACCAATTGGAGATCAAGGCAGACGGCAAGGCCAGCATGTTCTACACCGACTGGCAGACCCCATGGCACAAGCTGGGGGTGTCGGTGGCCGAGGCGCCCACGGGCGCCGACGCGCGGAAGCTGGCAGGGACCGACTGGGAGGTCGGTATGCAGCCGGTTAGGACCGACGCGGGCGACGTTATCGCCGGCTACAAAGCGGTCACCCGGCTATCGGACGGCAAGGTCTTCGCGATAACGAGTAACCGCTGGACCCCATTCCAGAACGCCGAGATCGGCGACTTCGTGGACGATCTCGTGGCGGCCGGCAGCCTGAAGCGCGACACCGCCGGCGCCCTCTACGGGGGCGCCAAGGTGTGGGAGCTAGTCAGGGTGCCAGAGGAGATCACGGTGGGGCCGGGCGACAAGGTCTACCCCTACATCCTGGTCTTCAACGGCCACGACGGCCACACAGCCCTGAGCGTTCTGCCCACCACGGTCCGGGTAGTGTGTAACAACACGCTTAACGCCGCCATCGACCGGGCGGCCGGCGTTATCCCGGTCCGTATCTACCACGTGGGGAAGTTGGAGACCCGGCTAGCCGAGGCCCGGCGGGTCCTGGGCATTAGCAGCGTAGAGATCGCGGCCTTCTCCAAGATGGCGGAAGGGCTGGCCGCCCGCGACGGGCTGCCCCACATCAAGCAGCTTCTCAACCGCCTATTCCCCGAGCCGGCCAAGGATGCCACGCCGCTAGCTAAGACCCTGTACGAGCAGCGGAAGGCGGACCTGGACGAGACCCTGAAGCGCCAGGCCGGCGACGGCAGCGCATGGGCGGTCCTTAACGGAGTGACCGCCTATGTAGACCACCGCCTGCGCCACGCCAAGCGCGACGAGCACGCCGACAGCCGCAAGATGAACAGCGTCTTGCTAGGCGCCGACGCGCGGGTCAAGACCGAGGCCGCGCAGATCCTAATGAGCCTTACGGGTATCTACCAGGAGATCAAGCGCGACCGCGAGGCCGCCATGGTGGCGGTCAAGGCGAAGACAGTCCAGCCGACGGTGTAGAGGGAGGCGCCTATGGCATCGAAGGCAACGCTATTGAAGCTGGCCGGGCGCGGCCAGCTTCACCGGGGGCCGATCACGATGCACCCATTCCGGCCGACCTCGCGGACTAACCCTAGGCTGGCCCTCTGCCTACCAGGGGGCGCGGCGGTCGGATGGGTGCCCTACGGCCCGGAGTATCAGAGCGCCGCCGACCGGGCCATCCTGGCGGCGATAGACGGGGCGCCGGCGCGGCCGGCGCCCTAGGGAGAGCGCGATGGAATACCCCAAGAGCTACATGAAAGTAGAGTTGACCGAACACCAGTTGGCGATGGTGATCGCCAACCTCCGGTACGTCCGGGCGCAGCAAGGTTTCTTCGCGCCGGGCCAGCGCCGGCTACTAACCCACTTGGAAGCGACCCAGGACGCCTACCTGAACGGCCCGCCACGGGTCGGCTTCCTAGTCCAAGGCACCGGGACCGACGGCGTGCCGCCACGGTACGCTGCCCGGCCGTAGGGGGGCTCCGGCCCCCGCCCCTGGGCTGGACTCACCGGGAAAAGCCCTGGCGGCGTATGCCGCTGGCCCAGTACCGCCAGCCTGGGGGCCGGCGCCGGAACCGGACCGGCAAAGTTGACAAGCCTAGCCGTAGCGGCTAGTATGGACGGGGGCGACAGCGGTAGCGGTAAGTGCGCCGAGAAGGCCATCGGCCGCTATAGCGTAGGCGCCGGTTAGTCTACCGCCTAGCCCCTACCCGAAGGAGGGACCATGAACGTAGAGCAGGGGGCTTGCCCCAGCGAGGAGGAGATGAAGGCAGAGGAAGCCATTGGGCGCCGGCAGGCGCAGGCCGCCGCGAAGGCGGCGGCCCCCAAGGTGCCACGGGAGGAGGCCGAGATCGTAGGGCTGCGGGTTATCGACGCCATCAAGGAGAACCTGACGCATGCCCTGATCTGCGGCTCCATCCGCCGGGGGATCGAGATGGTACACGACTGCGACATCGTGGCCGTGGCCCACGACGATACGGCGGCCGAGTCCGCCATGGCAACGCTGGTCAGCATGGGCGAGCCCATCCGGGCCGGCAAGAAGCTAGCCAGCGTTAGAGTCGAGGGAGTCCAGGTGGACCTCTGGCTAGTGCCAGAGGAGTCCTGGGGCGCCTCCATCATGTTCGCAACGGGTAGCCCGCAGCTTAACATCCGGCAGCGGCAGATGGCGCGGCGGCACGGTATGGTCCTGAGCCAGTACGGTCTATTTACCGACAACTCCGCCCAGACCCGGATCGCCGGCGCCACCGAGGTAGAAGTCTACGCCGCCCTGGGCATGGCCTACCTGGAACCGTGGGAGAGGAGTTGGGGATAATGGAAGACCACGAGAAGCCGGAGTGCCAGTTGATCGGCGAGGACGGCAACGTCTTCCTTATCATGGGCCGGGTCCGGCGCTCCCTCGAAGGGGCCGGCCAGCGTAAAGAAGCCGCCGAGTTTACCGAGCGCGCCCGCGCGGCTCACAGCTACGACGAGGTCCTGCGCCTAGTGATGGAATACGTCGAGGTTACGTGATGGCCCACCGACACGCCTGGGCGCCGGCCTGCCCCATCGCGCCGGCGTGGGATAAGGGGAACCGCCGGGCGCGGCGCGTGTGGGCGAGCCCCAAGCTGGCCCACTACGGCTGCGACTGCGGCGCCGTCAAGACCGAGCGTCGTACGACCCGTCGGTGCTACCTGATGATCAGCCGGCCGGGGGCTGGCGGCGGGCGGCGCCTATGGTCCGGCCGCCACACCTTGACACGCGGCTAGCCGTAGCGGTAGGATGGCGGCGGAGGAAACATGAGCAACAAAGTGGCAACGCCGGCGATGCTCCGGGCCTTCCGGGCCGAGTTTGGACTAACCCAGCCTGACATGGTCCGGGTCCTGGGCGTTAGCTGGCAGGCGATCAGCCGGTGGGAGCGCGGGGCGCAGCCCATCCGGCACGACCGCGTCCTATACCTGGCGCTCCAACATCTCCGCACCTGCTACCGACGGCGGGCGCGGCAGCGCCGAGCGTACAGGGAGAGGTCCAGGGCGGCGTAGGTGAGCGAGGGGGCGGGGGCTGACCGCCCGCCCTGGGCGCCGAAGTCGCCGGTTCTAGTGATCGGCGACTTCTGTCAGGATCGTTTCATCCGGGCAGCGGCTTCCCGCGTTTCGCGGGAGCGGCCGCTGCCCGTGTTTTCGTTTGGGGGGATCGAGGACCGGGCCGGCGGCGCCGGTAACGTCGCGCGGCAACTACGCGCCTACGGAGTGCGGGCGGTCGAGGTCGAGCTTGCGACGTGCGTAAAGCTTCGGGTCCTGGCCGGGGCGCCCGAGGCCGAGGTCTTCCGCCTAGACTACCCCTGGCGGGTCCGCCGACTAACGCCGGTACGCCAAAACCTGGCGGCCATCGCCGGCCAGACCTTCGCCGCGATCGTCTATGTCGACTACCGTGGGCTAGCCGGCCCGCCGGCGGTACTGGCGCCGTTCCTCGTTGGGCGGGTCTGCCCCCGGCTAGTCGACGCGCGGGCCAGCATCAAGGGCTGGCACGGCTTCGATGTGCTGAAGGTCAACGTGGCCGACGCCGGCTTACCCCGGCCCGTGCCGGTCCGGGTAGACTTCGACTGGGTGCGATGGGCGGCCGATGTGCCGGCGGCCGTAGTAACGAGGGGAGCCGCCGGCTACGCCGTGGCGACCGCCGGCCGGGTCGAGCAGCACCCGGCGGCCGATGTACCGGGGCCGGTCCAGAACGTGAGCGGCGCCGGCGACGTGTTCACCGCCACTCTGGCAGCATACGTGGGCGGCGCCTACGAGAGCGCCGGCCGCTACGCGGCCGAGGCTATGTTCGAGGCCGCCGAGGTCGCCAACGTAGCGGCCGGGCTGCGGGTGCGGGCGCCGGCCTATAATGTGGCCGTGGGGCCGCAGGAGATAGCGAAGTGGTTGCCGTCTGGTCCCCAGAGAGCCTAGAGGAGGTAGCCGATCGCTGCCGGGCCTTCCAGACCAGGCCAGGTGGCAGGATAGTGGGCCTGGTCAACGGCTGTTTCGACGTTCTCCATCCCGGCCACGTTCTGTTTCTCCGTGAGGCCGGCGAACACTGTAACGCCCTGGTGGTGGCGATCGACGGCGACGAGCAGGTGGTCCTGGCGAAGGGCGCCAGCCGCCCCCTACGGCCCTGGCCCGAGCGGGCCTTCATGGTCGCTGCCGTGCGGGGTGTCTTCGCCGTCGTGCAACTAGACCGCCACCAGCCGCTAGAGATGGTGCTAGCGGCCATTCACCCAGACCTCTACATGTTCCGGGCCGGCGGCCCGATAGAGGAGCTACAGGCGGCGCGTCGGCTGGGCCTTGGCATGCTAGAGCTACCCCGGCACGGCGCTTGGAGTACCACAAGGGAGTTGGCGCGATGGCAAAAGAGAGCCCCGTAGTGGCCAGCGAGCCGTTGCAGATCCGGTACGCGGACCCGCGCACCCTAAAGCTAAACGAGCTAAACCCCCGCTGGATGCCCCCGGAGGAGATGGCGGCGCTGAAGCGGTCCCTGACAAAGTGGGGCTTTGTCGACCCCATCATACTGCGTCGGGAGGATGGCGAAGTGATCGCCGGTCACCAGCGGATCGCCGCCGCGATCGAGCTAGGGCTAACAGAGGTGCCGGTCCTGGACATCGACATCTCCGTCCAGGACGCCACCCTGTTAAACCAGGCCCTTAACCGGATCATGGGCCGCTGGGATGAAACTAAGCTGGCCCTGGTCCAGGATAGGCTACGGCTAGAGGGCGCCGACCTGAGCCTGACGGGCTTTACCGGGGCCGAGCTTCAGCTTTACGCCGGCGGCGTCGCAGGGGCGCCCGTCCACGCGGCCGCCCGCGAGAACGACAACTTTAACGCCTTCAACCGTGGCACCGGCGAATATACGCGCCTAGAGATCGGCGAGATCATGGTGGCCCTGCCGGCGGATGTCTACCACCGGCTACTAGAGTGGGCGCGTAACGAGTACCCCGAAGACGACCGCGCCGCCATGGTCGCGGTCCTGACGGCCGGACTTGACGCGGTCGGCGCCCCGCCGGTAGAGGCGCCGGTGTGAGAGTAGCCCTGGTTGACGCCAACGAGCGCACGTCGGGCGCCTACCGGGCCGACTATGTGGCTTCCATCGTCGGCTACTGGCTGGAATACGAGGCCAAGCAGGCCGGCGTTCGGCTAACGGACCCCCGCAGCGCTGACATCATCCTGGTTGCCCACGCCGGCGCGATCAACTTCACCCAGGCCGTGCGCCGGGAGCTACGGCGCTACGGGATCGAGCCCGACGCCAGCAAGCGCGCCGGCCCCTACGTTATCGCCGGCGGCGCCATCGCGTCGGCCCCCTTTACCGTGATGGAGATATGCAACGCAGTCGCCATCGGTGAGGGCTACGCCTTCATCCGCGAGCTACTGTCGCTGGTCAAGAGCCGGGCCGGCGTAGAGAAGGTGCGGGAGTGGATCGTCGGCTACCCCCACGCCCTAGAGCGCTCGCAGCTTGCCGGCTACCGTCGGGATCATGCCCGGCCCTGGCTCCTGGCGCCTGGCAGCGCCGGCCCTATAGCGGAGCCCGACGCGCGGATCGACTGGTCCGTGCCGCCCATCCGGTCCGACGATAAGGTCGTCCAGGTCATGGCCGGGAAGGGCTGCCCGAACAAGTGCCTGTTCTGTGCTACCTCGTGGGAGCAGCGCTACCAGTACCGAGAGGACGGCGCCTACGCGGTCCGGCTACTCCGCCAGCTAAAGGATCGGGGCGAGCGCGTGCGGCTGGTCAGTAACGACCCGGCGGCGCTGCCGTGGTTCCCGGACATCGACATAAAGCTTGGCGCCCAAAGCTTCACCTTCCGGGCGCTGAAGTCGCCGGCGGCTCGGGCCGCCCTCATGCGGACCCGCCCGTCCAGTTGCCGCATTGGCGTGGAGGGGCTGTCCTACCGCCAGCGCCTAGCCTACGGTAAGCCGATCCGCAACGATGCCCTGTTGGCGCTACTGGCGGAGGTCCACGCTAACAAGCTGGATAGCCACCTGTTCTTTATCACCTGCGCGCCCTTCGAGACCGAGGCCGACTGGCAGGAGTACGCCGACTTCTACTACGACCTCTCGCGCGCCATCGTGCGCGGCGTCTGCCGGGTCAAATACACCACTTTTACGCCCGCCCCGCCGGCGCCCCTGGCCCGCTTTGTCCCTGGCGGAGAGCTACGCCGGCGGCCCGCCCTGTTTAAGGACTGGGTCGCCCGCCACAGCGCCGGCCGGCACATGTTCTCGATCTGGCCGCGCGGCCCGAAGACCGTCGCCGAGCATACGTCCGACCTGCTCTCGGCCCCGCCGGAATTCGTCAAGTCGTGGGTGAACGGCCGGGGCTGCATGGACCTGGCGCCGGCCATCGAGGACGCGGCCCGCCTGCCCTGGGAAGTGATCAAATGGCCCTGGGCCGCCGAGTCACGGTGGAAGGCCGCGAGCGCGTACGCGCGCGCGATGCAAACGTAGTTCCGCGCTAACTGAGTTAGCGATGCCCGCAAAACGGTCCCTACTCCGCAAGACTGCCGACGCGATCGCAGAGCGCCGGCGCCACGTCCGGCGCCTAGACCTAGAGGGCGCCGATGAATACGACATCCTGGCCACTCTCCGCCGGCAGGCGCCCCAGCTACTAGAGGGCCAGGTCAAGCCACTAGACATCATCCGCAACGACCTAAAGGTCATTTGGACCGGGGCGGCCGGGCACCTGGTCGACATGAACGGGCCGCATGCGCCCGGCGCCGGTGCCGTGGTGGACTACATCGACATGAAGCGGATACTCCTAATGTCCCTGATGATGCTAGCCAGCCAGCAGGGCGTTAACCCCCGCGAGCAGGCCCGGTGCTTCCAGGCGGCCAGCAAGATCGCTGACGACATCGCCCGTGCGCGGGGCGTCCGGGTAGACCAGCCCATATACAACATCAACTTCCAGCAGCAGCTACTCGCCCTAGGAATGCCGCCCGACGCCGTCGAGGCTCTGTTCGCCCAGCCGCCACTACTGTTACCGCCCGGCGCGACGATCGGCCCCGGCGCCGCCGGCATGGTCGACGCCCTCACCTTTGCCGTGTCGCCGGACTTCTGTAACCTGCCCACCGTCACCCAGGCCTACCCGATGCAGGAGCGGGTGCTTAGGGAATTCATGTCGCCCCGGTCGCCCTACCGGGTCCTGGTCCTGGTCTGCGGCATGCGCTCGGGTAAGGGCGTGGTGGGCAGCGTCGTCGCCTGGTATGCCGCCTACCAACTGCTCTCCCTGGCCGACCCCCAGGCCTACTTTGGGCTAGTACCCGGCCAGGAGATACAGATCGTGACGATGGCCACGTCGCAGGAGCAGGCCAAACATAACGTGTTTAAGCACATCGTCGATCGGCTAGAGACGGGCGGCGCCTGGTTCCAAGCGCTGGCCGGCCAGGCCGAGATCGTCAGCCTAGAGATACGGCTACCCAAGAACATCCTCATTCGCTGCGGCCACTCCAAGGCGTCAACCCAGGTGGGCTCTACATCCTACCTAGTGATCCTTGACGAGCTAGCCCGGATGAAAGACACCGAGGGGCGCGACAACGCAGACGAGGTCTACGACAAGATGTCTGCGACCACGGCCACCTTCCTAGAGAACGGCAAGGTCCTGGTCCTAACGTCGCCGGAGTGGGAAGGCGACAAGTCCATGCGGCTGCTAGAGGAGGCCACGGCCGTAGACGCGGACGGCCGGCCGGTGCACCCCGACATGCTGGGAGTCCAGTTGCCGACCTGGGAAGCTAACCTAAACCTGAGCGAGGACGCGCTAGCCGAGGCGTTCCACCGGGACGCGAACCCGATGGCCTTCTGGCGCGACTTCGGCGCCCAGCCCCCGCTAGCGATGGAGGGCTTCTTCTCCGATCCCGGCCGCTGGGATCGCCAGGCGGACCCGGACCTCCGGCACCCCTACGACGACCTGGGCCAGCTTGCCGACTGGTGGAAGCCATGCTGCGATAGCCGGCGCTACGTGCACATCGACCTGGGCGCCAAGCGCGACGCCGCCGGCATCAGCATGAGCCACGCCCCTGTGAGCGGCTGCCCCTACTATAAGACCCACCTGGAAGACGGCCAGCTAGTCGACAACCCGCGCGCCCGCGCGGTCGTGGTCGACGTGATCCACCGCCTGGTCCCTGGCCGGCAGCGGGAGATCAAGGGCGAGGTTTCGTTCGAGACCGTGCGCCAGATGATCCGCGACTGGGGCGATCGGGGCTTCAACATCAAGGGCGGCCTGGTCTCCTACGACGGCTGGCAGAGCCTCGATAGCCGGCAGATCCTCAAACGCGAGGGCTACCGGGTAGCGGAGTTCTCGCTAGACCGGAACACAGAGGGCTACGACACGCTGTTGGAGCTACTGAACACTGACCGCCTGGCCTACTACGCGCACCCGGTCCTACTCTCCGAAGCCAAGCACCTCATGCTGGTACACGGCAAGAAGGTCGACCATCCCAAGGGCGGCTCCAAGGATGTCGCCGACGCCGTGGCCGGCTCTGTCTATCACGCTTTGAAGCGCGGCGGGCGCATGGCCTTCGTGGGCTAGCCCACCAACATTCCCGGAAACGGACGCCAGCGAACGGTCGGGGATGTCCCGCCCCCTTGACTACGGCTAGCCGTACCGGCTATCATGGGGCGCGATGCCGATCCTCTGTAGCCGATGCTGTACGTGGAATAGAATTCCCAACCGGTTAAGGCCCGACGCCTTCGCGCACGTGTGTGTCGAGGTTCGGTGCGCGGTCTGCGGCGTAAGCCGGGGGGAGCACCGTGCCCACGGTTGTAGGCGGCTAGTTTACCGTTGTCCTAGTTGCGAAGATCGCCTATGCGCCGATGTGAAGCGCGACGATGGTTGGGCCGCTGAGCCCTTCGCTGGGGGCAACCGGGCCTGCTGGCGCTGTCGCCTAGATGAAGCTAGGTGGGAACGCCGGAGAGAGGAGGAACGAATACGGGAAAGGCTGAATAAGGCGGACGCCGACTACCAGGCATTCCGACAAACCGCCGAGGGGCAGGCATGGGCGCGAGCCCAGGAGAGGAAATACCAACTGCAATGTGTAAGAACGGGGGCGACAACCCTGCGGGAGTTGAGGTACTTGCTAGCGCATCCGGGTCAGTTGCGCTTGCGGCAGTGGGAGTACGAACGGGAGAGGACTTCGCCCGGCTGATGTCGGCCCTAATGAGTGACGTGATCACGGGCGACGTGACGCCGGAGATCGCTAACGCCGCCTGTAATGCCGGCGGCAAACTTCTAAAGGTCGTGGAGATGCAGTATAAATATGGCTCCAAGGCCGACGACCGGGCGACCCGCCCGTTCCTACTGGTCGGCCGGCAGGCCGAGGAGGATAAGAAGGCGCCGTCGGCGCCGGCCACGGCCGCCCCTGGGGCTTGACATCCCCTAGCCGCTACGGCTACGATCCTAGCGCCGGCCTACGCGGCCGGCGCTAGCGGAAGGAGCCGACCAGTGGCAAGCATCGCCCTAGAACACCTCCAAGACACCGCCGGGATAGTAGCCTGTACCCTGGCCATCATCGTCGGCGCCACGATGATGATAACCGCCGCCGTCTTCGCCGTAGCCGCCTGGTGGAGCCTACGGTAAAGCGCGCCGTCTACTGGCCCCCGAAACTTGACAAACGCTAGCCGCTACGGCTACTATGTCGGCGCCGGCCCGGCTGCGGGGCCGGGCCGGCTAGCGGAAGGAGGCAGAGGCGCGAACATGATATGCAAGGGACCCCGCCTTTCTGGCAAGGGAGTTCACAGGTGAAACGCAAAGTAACCCTAGTGGCAGCCGTGCTAGCCGTGCTGGTCCTGGCCGGCGCCCAGTCTATAGGGCCAGCTTCCGCCCAGCGCCGGCCCCTAACGCCGGCCCCGGCAGCCATCACGTTCCAGGATGGCATCGTCGAGACCGACGGCTTCAACCCAGCCGGGCTCGGGGGGGATGTAGCGGGGGCGCGGGCTACGGCCGAGGGAGCCAACCAGACCAGCGCCGTAGCTGCTACCGCCGCCACGGTCTGCAAGACCTACACGGCCTACCGGCAGGGCAATTCGGCTGCCGGCACGATCTGGCGCTTCAACCATACGATCTACTGGTGCTACAACGGCACCCGGATCGTGGGTACGCCGACCTCCTGGGTCTGGGCCTCGAACCTGGCCCCCGGCTGGCGGTACGACGGCCAGATAAGCTCTTCGACATACTGGCGGCCGGCCTACACCCAATACTACGCCTGGCGCCAGGGGAAGTTCCGCCTATGCGCCCAATGGTGCGTACAGGAGGTCCACCCCTGGGTCTCCTGGCTAGTTCTTTGGGAAGGCAGCGCCACCTACAGGACGGGCTAGCATGACAGCCTTTCGATCATTCGTCCTGGGCGTAGCGATAGGAGCCATCGGCCTCTACCTGGTAGGGCCGCTCGCGGTCCTGGCGGCGCCGGCGTTACTCCTAGGATGGTACGCCTACCGGCGCGACGGCCTAGCGGCCGGGGCCACGGTGGCGATCATAACCGTGGTAACGCTAGGCGCAGGGCTCTGCCTAGCGCTGATGTCCACCGGCTAGCAGGTGGAGCCCCCAATAGCGTCGCCGCCGCCAGCGGCGACGCCCTCGCCGAAGACCCCGCCCGCGTCTATGGCTGCGCCCACGCCACGGCCGCCGCCATCGTCTCCGTCAACGCCGACGCTACCGACCACGCCCACGTTAATGCCGACGCCAGCGGCCATGCCCACGTCGACGGCAGAGCCGTCGTCGCCGTCCACGTCGACGTTAGCGTCCTGGCCCACGCCGACGGCCTCGCCATCGCCAACGTCGATCGCATCGCCATCGTCTGCGCCGGGGGCTTCGACACCGACCGCGCCTGAGCCTTCGCCTTCGGCAACGCACCGCTGCCATCGGCGACGCCCTCGCCGAAGTTGGCGGCTCCGACCGCGCCTACGTCACCGCGCCGCTGCCATCGCCAGCGCCGGCGCCTGCGCCTCTACCGTCGTCTATGTCGACGCCCGCGCCATCGCCAGAGGCGCCGTTACCGTCACCGCTACGCTGCCATCGGCTCCGCCAGCGCCAGCGCCCTTGTCAACGCCATCGGCCCAGCCTCCGTCACGGCGCCCTATTGGGCGCCAGAAAGGAAACATGAGCATCAAGATCACGGTCCGCGCCCACTTCGAGAAGGGCTACATCGCCGACCCGTACTGGCCCGAGCGGGAGAAGGTGATCAACATCCTGAAGGAGTCCGGGGCCAACCGGGTCCGGTCTCAGGACCGCCGGGCCAAGGCCCTAGACGACTACCTCCGGGCCAAGAGCATGACGCTAGAGGACCTGCGCCAGCTAGAGGCTCTAGCGGAGCGCCCCTTCTACATGAACAGCACCCACATCATCATCCCGGCCCACCAGGTTCACGGGTGTCTTGCCGAGGCCGCCGCCCTCTGCTCGTCGAGCATACGGATCGCCCGCCAGGAGCAGATACGTACCGTCCTACAAAGTAGCGACTGGGAGACCGGCAAGGCGGAGGCCGACGGCATCTGGGAGCGGTTCGTAGTAGTCAAGAGCGGCACCGGCAAGACGCTAACCAACCAACGAGCCCTCCGGGCTAACCCCTACATCGAAGACTTCGACGCCACCGGCACCCTGACCACGCTGATGGAGAAGGACGGCCTACGCAAGCTGCGGGACTTCATCGAGTGGGCCGGCCGAGAGATCGGGATGGGCGCATCCCGCAAGATGGGCTGGGGCCGGTTCGCCGTTACCGCCTTCGATCTTGACACAGACTAGCCGTATCGGCTAGCCTCTGTCTATGGCGGCGCAGGGCCGGTCGACGGGAGCGGGTAGAAGGGCAACCGTTAGAAACGGGGGGCTCTCGCGGCCCGTGCCGCCTGTAGCGAAGCCGCCCGGCGTCCTATACCCCTACATCCCGAAGATGGCCGCCTGCGATGGCTGCGGCCGCTGTTGCGGCCCGGTCACCGTTACCCGGAGGGAGGCCGCAGCCATCATCGCCTACATGTTCGAGCATCAGGTCTGGTGGCACCGGAGCCGCAGCCCCCTTACCTGCGGCTTCTACGACGCTGGCGCCAGGGCATGCCGCATTTACCCGGTGCGCCCCTTCGGCTGCCGGCTGTTCGGGCTAGCGGTGGAGATGGTCTGCCCGTTCTACCCCGAGGCCGCCGTCCTATCCTTCCCGACCGACCGCGCCGTAGCGGAAGGCTGGCTATCGCCCAACGACGGGCTCCTGGGCGACCTAGTGGGAGCCGGCGATGGAGAATGAGTGGGGCAAGGGCCATCCGGTGCCTAAGCCCAAAGGCCGGGGCTACATGCCGGCGGCCGGGCGCTCCGACTGGGGGACGCCGGCCAAGGTCTTCGACGCCCTGGCCGCCCGCTTCGGCCCCTTCGACCTGGACCCCTGCGGCTCGGCCGACGCCTATGCTAGCCAGCGCTGCGGCCGCCACTTTACCGTCGAGGACGACGGGCTCCGCCGGCCGTGGCCAGGCCGGGTCTTCGTCAACCCGCCCTATGGCCGGCCCCTGAACGAGTGGGTCCGCAAGTGTTGGCTAGAGAGCCAAGGCGTCGCCGAGATCGTGGTGGCGCTGTTGCCGGCCCGGACCGATACCCGCTGGTTCCACCGCTACGTGATGGGCAGCGTTTACGCCGACCGGCCCGTCGCCATGAGGGCCGCCGAGGTCCACTTTGTGCCGGGCCGCCTATCTTTCGCCGGCGCCGATGGGCCGGCGACCTTCCCGAGCGTGGTGGTGGTGTGGCGGTCTACCGGCGCCCCGATAGAGGACGCCGGCGCCGAGCAGCGGTCGTTATTCGAGTAGCGAAAGGAGAGAGCCATGCCCAACCGGCCGGAGAACGAAACCGGCGCCCCCGACATCGATCTAAAGCACGGCCTGATAGGCGAAAAGCTACTGCGCGAGCTACTATACGGCGTGAACGGGATCGAGTGTAAGCGCGAGGGCCGCGCCTGGGAAGCTAAATATCGGGCCTTCTACATCGAAACGTCGCAGGAGCGGGAGCTTGACAGCGGTATCTACGTGCCTAGCGGTTTCGCCATTAGCAAGGCGCAGTATTGGGGCTTCATCATGGACGGGATCGTCTTTATGGCGCCGGCTAGCTGGCTAAAAGAGCAGCGCGCCACCTGCGGCGGTGAGGCGGAGCAGGGACACCCCCCCCAGCGCACAAGGGGCTGGCGTCTACCGCTAGAGCGTTTCATCGCGGGGCCGCCCCCGGCCCTTAACCAGTGGTGGCTAAAGGACTGACATGGACCCAGGCGAGTTTCACCAGGTACAGGTCAAGATCGGGCTGGTCGCCCAGGTCACAGCGATGATCGATCTGAGCGGCTTTCTAGCCGAGATCGAGCTACTTGACGCCGTCGGCGCGATCGTGGCGCCCAGCGAGTGGATAGCCGCCGTGGACGGCGCCCGCCAGTGGAAGGCGATCGCTACGGCGCTGCTAGAGTTCCAGCGGGTAACGGCGCCGGCCGTAGAGCGGGCCAAGGCCAGGGAGCAGACAGGGCGGGGCGGGAACGGCGATAGCCCGCCATGATCATCTGCCTAGCGTGCGGCTGGCGGGGCTGGGTTATGATCGCCTTCTGCCCCTGGTGTGGACGTGCTAGGCTAGCCGACGAGCAGGATGTCGCCCGCGCCCCCGTAGACTCGGCTAGGCTGGACCGTAACGTCCGGCGGGAGCGAGAAGACCTTGATAGACCACACCCCAGCCGTCCGCGACGCCGGCGCTAGCTTCCTGGGGCGCTTTGGACTCCGTAACCCGATGGTGCTATGGCTCCTACGCCGGCACTCCGAGGTCCTATCCCTAACGCCAGACCAGCTTTACGACAACGAGCCGCCACCGCGATGCCCGCCGCCATGCGCGGCGCCGATGGTCTTCCGGGCCGGCGGCTGGACATGCTATCTCCACCAGCCCCCGATCCGGCGCCCGGCGCCAATTGCCGAAAGCCCAACACCTGACCGAGATCTCGACGTGCTGTCGCTGCTAGACCGCGCCCTGGACTGGCAGTACGATCCGCTCGCCCGGAAGTGGACGGTCCGCGAGCTTGACCTACCCGCCCCCAAAGCCTCAGCGCGTCGACCATTAAGGCAGAGAGGAGCCGCCCATGGTGATCGCCGAACGCGCAAAGGAACACGGCGCCGAGCCGAAGACCAAGGGCATCCGTGAGCCGGCCTACCTAACCCGCTCGCCGGCGGCCTTCTTCGACGCTACTAGCCTAACCGCCCCCCAGTGGCGCCGCGTCGTAGCGGCGGCCCCGGTCGTGCGCGCCTGCATCCAGACCCTAGTCATGCAGATCACCGGCCTGAAGTGGGAGATCCAGGGCGAAGACGACGACCTGGTCGAATACTTTACCCTGGTCCTGAACGGCTCCGACGACGGCGCCGGCTTCGAGAACATGATCGCCCGCGTGGTAGAGGACGCCCTAACCGTGCCCTTCGGCGGCGCCTGGGAGATCGGCTCCTACCGCGACGGGACGGTGGCCTGGCTAGCCCATCTGGACGCTGGCCTCATGCGGCCGACAAACGACAAGAATTATCCCTATGCCATGGTGAGCCCATGGGGCGGCCCGCTGGACGTAGCCCTATTCGAGCCCGGCGAGATCGCCCGCGTCATGTGGCAGCCGCAGACCGACGTAACGGTCTATGGCTGGACCCGGACCCCGGTGATGGACTGCCTGCCGGCGATCCAGGGCTTGCTTCGGTCCGACCGCTTCTGGCAGACGCTCCTAACCGATAGCCCGCCGCCCGGCGTACTAGACGTGATCGGCTGGTCTGAGGAGGAGGCGCGGGACTGGCTAGCCGGCTGGAAGACCATGATGGCCGGCGTAGACGCCCTGAAGGTGCCGATCCTCTACGGGCGGGAGAAGGGTGAGGCCGCCCAGTTTATCTCGTTCGGGGCCACGGCCACCGAGGCCCAGCTACCGGAGCTAGTCAAGCGCTACGCGGAACTGGTATGCGCCGCCTTCGGAATGAACGTTGGAGACCTGGGCCTGTTCGGCCAGGAGCTACGGCTTGCCGGCGCTACTAAGCTGATCGAGCTTTCCAAGCGGCAGGGGCTCGCCCACCTACTGCGCCGGATCAAGCAGCGGATCGACAACGAGGTCCTGCCTGACGGCGTAGAGTTCGCCTGGGAAGACGTAGAGCTAGAGGATACGGTACGCAGGGAGACCGCCCGGAAGCTAAGCGCCGACCGGCTGGCCACGCTGGCCAACGCCTTCATCATCGACCCCACCGTGGCGCTAGCCCAGGCGGTAGAGGAGGGCTTGATCACCGTCGAGGCGGGCGAGCCCCCGGCCCCGCCCGCGCCTCCGCCGGCGCCCGAGCCGCCTACCGGCGACGCCGCCGCTACCACCACCGGCGAGACCAAGGGCGAACAGGGACAGCGCCGCCGCCCTTTTGGCGAAGCCCTGCAAAGGCAGGGCGAGGCAACCGTACCCCGCCGAGCCCGCCCTACTACTAGCCACTCTGCCCAGACTCTAGGCAAGCTCGTGGGGCCGTGGATAGCAAAGATCGCGGCTTCCGTTACTCGCCCCCGGATCGCCAAGCTGCTTGACGCCGGGATCGCCGCCGCCCAGGCCGCCGGCGGGATCGAGGGCGCCACCGCCCACCGCGCCCTTACCCCTAGCCCTGCGGAGAAGGCGATCGCCGACCTCCTGGCTAACGAGTCCTGGTGGCACGCGCCGAACATCGCAGACCGCGCGGCGGCAGCCCTAGAGCTAGCCTATGCCGAGGGGCTGGTAGACCAGGCCCACGCCATCGAAAAGGCGATGGTGAAGGCCGGCCTGGCGGGCAAGGCGCGCCTGATCCCGGCCGTTACCAAGATCACCGACCCCGCCGCCCTCCGCCAGCTAGAACGGCGCGCCCTAGGGCTGATCAAGAACGTCGACTCCGGCACCGACCACTTCATCCGTCGAGAGATCATGGCCGGCGTGAAGCAGGGGCTCCACTCTCCCGAAATTGCCCGTACGGTCCTGGTGGACGATGTTCGACGAGGCATCATCGAAACCTTCCGGGGGCGCGCCCTCTCCATCGTTAATACCGAGATCAACTGGGCGCAGACCCAGGCGGCCATCGCCCAGAACCTATCGGTCGGCCTAACCAAGCGGCGCTGGCACGCGCTGGTAGCCGAGGCCTGCGACATCTGCCTGGACAATATGGACCGGGGAGCCATCGGACCGGACGAGTCCTTTGAGTCGGTGTGGGGCGACTGCGATGGCCCGCCGGCGCACCCAAACGTCTGCCACTGCTGGGTGACGTTTGATCCCGCCGAGCTACGAGAGATCGCCGGCGCCCCGACGTACTACACCGGCCAAGCCCCCTAATTTGACACCGCCTAGCCGCAGCGTCTATCATGGCCCCCGTGATAGCTATGCTGACCGGCCGACGCCCACTCCTACCGCTACCCGCAGCGCTAACTAGCTGCATGGCCGTTGTCACCTACGACGCGCCGCGCGTCTGCGGGGCCGCCGACCTCGCCGCCGCCGGCGCCTATCTTGCGCGCCTGGTCTGTACCGCCTGCGATCCGCCGTACGACTCAGGGCCGGTTACGCTGTGCGCTGAGAGTGCGGAGATGGCCCGCGAGCGCCTTACCCGCCAGCATGCCGAGGAGGTCCACTCATGGGCGCCCCCGATGATCTACAGCTAACCGACCTGGCGATCGATGGCCTGGTCAACGCCCAGCTAACGACCATCATCGTTGACAGCGACATCTTCGAGCCTGTGCGGGCCGCCGCCGCCCGCTACCTACCGCCGCCCCTTGACGACCTGCTAGCCTGCTACCTCTGCACCGGCACCTGGGTTGGCATCTTCCAAGCCGGCCGCCGGGGCGGCCGGCGCCTATTCATCCGCCGCGCCCTTACGATCGCCTGTGTGGGCCGCCTGGTCCGCACCCTCACTATCCTCGCCGACCGCTCTCCCTGAGCCCGCCCGCTTCGCCGCGTCGACCATTAGGGTGATGGAGCTACAAACGCGCCCCTATTCCGGGCCGGGCGACGATACCCTGCCCGACAACGTCAAGGCCCTACCCGAGCATGCCAAGGCGGTGTGGGTTGCCGCCTTCAACAGCGCCTACGACTCCTGGTCTGCCGATAAGACCGACCAGCCCCGCGAGGGTTACGCCTTCGCCGTCGCGTGGGCGGCGGTGAAGCGCCTCTACAAGAAGGACTCGGACGGCAACTGGTCCAAGCGCAGCGCGGCTTTCGAGGGCGACGGCTACCTAACGCGGGTATGGGAGTCGGCCGATGGCGCCCGCCACTGGCGCGCCAACGTGATGGACGACGGCGTCGACCAGTACGCCACGCGCATGACCATCGAGTTCCAGGACGACGTTTGCGGCCGGGCCGCCCTAGGCGGGCTGCCATGGCTCGGCGTCGCCCACTTCGGCAAAGAGAGCCAGATCGGGCAGGCCACGCGCCTCTACCGGGACGGCCGCGTGGTCAAGGCGGAGGGCGTATTCCTTGACGCGCCGGCGACCCCGTTGCAGGCGGAGCTAGTAGAGGCCGCCTGGGCGGCCGCCCTGAAGGAGTCGGACCTACTGCCGGCACACCGGAGCATCTGCACTAGCCAGGCCTTCTACCCAGAGGGCCATATCGTCGAGGACTGCGGCGTGCTGGCCTACACGCGCGGCCGCATGGACCATATCGCCCTGACGGTCCGCCCCGGAAACTCGCGTGCCGACTTCGGCGTAGAGGAGGACAACATGCGAACCAGCAAGTCGCGGCGCCGGCTACGGCGCGAGGACGCCGCCGCCATCGTCGGCGAAGACCTGGCGGGCCGGCTAGACCAGGCCAACCGCAAGGCCAACGTCCGCAGCGTCGAGGAGGACGGGCTGATCTATCGGATGTACGACCTGGAAGGCGCGGACGGCGTCGCCCTAGAGGTCAGCGCCGATGGCGAGAACTGGGAAGACGTAACGGCCGGCGAGCGCGCCGGCGTGCCGACCCACCGGCCCGCCCTGAACGACGCCGCTACCGAGTGGGATGCTGGCGGCGCCCGGAACCGCGTCTGGGAATGGGCCACGGACGCCGAGGGCAACTTCGATGGCGGCAAGGCCCATCAGGGGTTCGCCATCTTTGACAGTGAAAACCCGGACAACAAGACCGGCATGGCCCTGCCCCACCACGACATCGCGGACGGCAAGCTCGTCACTCACCAGCGCGGCGTGATGGCGGCCGGCAACGTCGTGATGGGCGGACGGGGCGGCTTCAAGGAGTTCCAGTCCGGCGACACAGAGAAGGCCAAGACCCACCTGGGCGTCCACTACGGGCAGATGGACCGGACGCCCCCCTGGAAGCGAGAGGAGTCCAACCTACGCCACTGGGCAGAGGCCATGGAGGAAGTGGAGGGCATGGCCGCCGCCGGCTACTGTGGCGAGTCCGATGTGGCTAACGCCCGCGCCTTCCTGCGGCACCGGATCGGCGACGGCACCATCGCCCTGCCAGCCCTGGCGGGCGCGGTGGAGATGTTCGCCGGCGACGCCGGGCTAGGCGGCGCGGTCCTACGTGCTACAGGCGAAGCGGACTTCGCCGCCGCCATCCGCGCCATCGTGAGAGACCCCGACAGCGTAGGCGCGCCGGTGCCCGCCCCTGCGCCGGCGCCCGAGAACCGCGTTGGCCGGCGCGTACGGGGCGAGATGCTCGCCAAGGTAAGCGACGCGCTGAAGCAGTTTACCAGCGCCGCCGGCACAATGAAGGAGTTTGTCGCCTGGGCGTCCGAGAACCTGCGGGCCGACTCTAGCGGCCCGGCGCACCGGGCGCTCCTACCGGACTCCGACTACCGCGCCGAGCTAACCGACCGCTGGGGAATGGAAGGCGTATCGCCTAGCGACTCGGTGATCGGCGCGATGAACGAGCATCAGCTAATGGAGGCCGCCTACGCGGCCGGCTACACGTTCCTAGACATCGTGATCGCCAACGTAGGCGCGGCCCCGGAGGACCTTAACCAGCAAGACCGGCTCGCTAACGTGCAGCGGGCCTTGAACGAGTTTGGCCAGATCATCGCCAGCATCATCGCCCAAGCGGCCCCAGGGGATGCCCAGAGGTCGAGCGGAGCAGCGGCCGAGCCCGGCGTAAAGCCTGAAGGCGCAGGTGGAGCCAACCAAGCGCCGGCGGGCGGGCCGGACCCGGAGGCTCGCGCTGCCGTGGCCGAAAGCCTGGCCGGCATAAACGCCGCCATAGATCGCGGCGCCGACGCCGTCGAGGTACAGGGCCTCCTAGAGCAGCTAACGGACGATCTGCGGCGGTGCCTACCGGCGCCCGCGTCCGACCCCACCGATGTCCAGATCGGGATATTGGGGCGGCTGCGGGCCATCGAGGACCAGCTACGCGCTGCGCCAGAGCCGGCGCCGGTCGACGACGGCCAGAGGGCGGCCCCCAACGCGCCGCCTGCGGCCCCGCCCCGGCGCAAGGGCTTTACGCCCAGGCTAGAGACCGAGGTGCTGCGCCAGAGCCGCAACGTGGAGCGGCCTGGCCAGTACGGCTGGTCTCCCAGCCAGTTCGCGCGCGGCGCCCATCACCGCGCGGGCTTCGACCCGCGCGCCTAGGAGGGACTAACAGATGAAGTATGCAGGCCCGCCCTTCGGGCCGCATCCGGCCTTGAAGGCGCCAAACATGTTCGGCGGCGGCGGGATCGACCCGGCTTTCTTCGGGTCCGGCGCCTACCGGACGATGAGCTTCGGCCAGTGGAAGGAGGAGGAGGAGCAGCGCGCGGCCTATGAGGGCCGGCGCCCGCATACTCCGCCGGTGGATCGCCGGGGAATTCCATTGGACATCGCCCACTACGCGGAGCCCGATGAGGTCTTCGAGTGGGCGCAAAAGGTGGTAGCGCGCCACGCCGCCAGCGACGAGCTAAAGCAGCGCGCCGCCGCCATCGAGTCCCAGATGGGAGAGGACTTCAAGAAGGCGGTTGCGTCGGCCGACCCCGAGGCGATCCGCAACGTCGTGCGGGCTGCCTACCTTCAGCTTCGGGACACCGACCCGGTCATTCAGCCGTCGCCGCCCACGCCGATACACGACTTCTGGGCCGAGTTCGGCGTGCCGATCGACCAGACGGAGATCATAACGCTGTGTGAGGAGCTAGGGCTCTATACGGCCTTCCCGGAGCAGGTAGACGGGTCGATGATCGAGGTCTGGCGGGAGTTGACGCGGTTGGAGTTCGCGTCTGGTTGCGACTCGTGCGCCTTTACGCCGGGCGAATGCCCGGAGGACGACGTGCACGACACCGACTTCCAGGCCGTCACCAAGCGGCACTTCGGCGTCAAGAAGACCCTCGTGGAGTCCCGGATCAGGCACTCGATCGCTGGTATCGCCGGCGGCTTCGGCGTCAACCAGTTGATCGGCGGCTTCAACGACCAGGGGCTTCCGGGGGAGAAGGACGTTGCCAGCCTTATCCGGGGCGGCGTTGCCGACCTCAAGGAGAAGGAACTGCGCCTGGCGATGATCCTGGTCCTGAATTGTTGGGACGACCTGCTCGTTAACGGCGACCACTGGAACAACCCGTTGGAGTTCGACGGGATCGTTGCCCAGATCACGGCCGCCAACGGCGCGCGGTCCTGCCCGGCCTGGATGTCGGGGACGTTCTCGGCCGCCAACCTGGACATGTTCCTGGCCGGTGGCTGCGCGCACCCGCAGGCCATCCTTGGGCACCCGACGGCCCTGGCGGCGATCGCCCTGGGCTACTACGGGATCGGGAGCCAGACCGTGTTCTTCGACAAGAACGAGGGCATCATCCCTGGGCTTAACTTCGCGTCGACGATCATGGCCGGTATCGGCCCGATAGCCCTCATCGGCGACTCGCGGTTCCCCAGGGTCGACCTGGGCAACGGCAGGTTCAACAGCATCATTTACCCGGTCCGGCTCACCCACAACGGCGAGCCCCTGATCTACAAGGCGACGCAGATACCTTTGAGCGCCAAGGACCTGACGCCGGGGTGTACCTCGATCGCCTTCGAGATCTGGGCGGTCTCGGCGCTGGTCGTCAAGGCGATGTGCGCGCAGGCGCTCTGCCAGATGACCTTTGCCGGCCTGGTCGACGATGGCTGCACCTACGTTCACCCGTGCACGCCGACGTGGCTGGGCATCCCGACGTAACCGAGCCCCAGCAGGCCGGTTGCCGGAGCCCCCGTTAAGCGGGGGCTCCGGCCTTTCTATCCCTTGACATGCCGGCCCGCCGCAGCGTACAGTCGCGGCAGGTTGATGTCGCAAGATAGGAGGCCTCATGTCAAACGCCGAGCCAGCCGAAACCCCCCAGGAGCCGGGCCTACCGCCGGCCGAAACCCCCACGCAGCCCACGCCAGATACCCTAACCCCCGTCCTACAGTCCCTTACCGCCGCCTTCGAGCGCTTTGTCGCTACCGTGCGCGTGCCGGCCGATCTGTCGCCCTACCGTTCGGTTAGCGCCGCCCGTGGGCTAGAGGAGTGCCAAGGGCTGCTTGACCAGGGCTGGGACATCATTCACGCCGACTATTGTGAGGAGGTGCGCCATCGCAGCGGCGTTGGCCGGCAGCCGAGCGTCCTTGCCTGGACGCCCTACTTCATCATGGGCCGGCGAGAAACCCTGCTAGCCCAGGACCGGGCCGCCGTGATCCTGGCGGAGGAGCGGCGGGCGATGTCGTCGGGAATGCCGATGGCAGACGCGCCGGAGCCGGAAGCGCCAGAGGCGCCCCCTGCTACCGCGCCGCCAACCGGTGAGCCCCCGGCCGACTCCTACGCCGACCCATCCCAGCCGCGCGGCCGGCGCGTGACGGCCCAAGGACCCAAGAGCATCGGCGCCGAGGGGATGGGTGCCCTGGCCGGGCGCTAGAGAATGACGGTTCGGCTCCGCTACCGCTTCCCTGGGCCGGCTACCGTAGGCGCCCGGACCAGGCTGCCTAGCGGGAAGGTCTACCACGTGCCGATGTTCGGCCGGCGGACCATCGACGTAGACGAGGTAGACGTAGTGCCACTGCTGGGGTTTAAAGGGGAATGCTGCACCGGGGGCAAGAAACCGCTGTTCGAGAGGGAGCCAGAGTCCTAAAGCCCAAGGTCTATCTGCTCTACCTCTCCTGGGGCCTGGGCGACGTGCTGTGTTGTACGCCGGCCATCCGGGCCTTGAAGCGGCGGGAGCCCGCCGCCACTATCCTCTTTCAGACGATCATAAAGGGCCGGCACCGCGTCGAGTACGACGCGCCGGGCGCCGCCCCCGGCAGCGGCGGGGCGCCCGACGAGATGCTCTGGTATAACCCCCACATCAGCCGGGTCCTGGACATCGACGAGCGGCGTCCCGGCAAAGCCGAGGCCGTCGAGATGTACTACGTCAAATACGGCGGCCCGCCCCTGGACGCGCCGCTCCAAGGCCGCTACTTTGACCGGCTAGGGCTTCCGTGGAGCGCCGCTACCCGCTTCGACCTTGACTACTACCTACAGGACTACGAGCGCCAAGAAGCCGACGCCCTGCTTGCCGAGGCCGCCCCCGGACCCTACTGTGCCCTTAGCCCGCGCGTGGGCTGGGCCGGAAAGATGTGGACTGACGAGGGCTGGACCTACATCATCGGCCGGCTACGAGAGACCGGTTGGACCCCGGTGGTGCTAGCCGGCCGCCACCTTCAGGGCCGGCCCTGGTCCGATGCCATCAACCTATCCGGGACGCTTGACATCCGCCAGACCGCCGGCGTAGTGGACCGCTGCGAGTCGATGCTTTGCACCGAGGGCGGCCTAGCCCACCTGCGTTTCGCCCTAGGGAAGCCGGCCATCGTTATGACTTGCGCGACATCCTATAAGGTCCAGGTGTGGGGGCCGCCCGAGCTTATCACCGAGGTCCGCAACGCTGAGTGGTGCGAGCCCTGCATGTGGCGCTTCGGCCACGTCGAGGGCCGCCCCCACGTACCGCCCGGCGACACCCACGACTGCCCAAGGGGCAAGACTCTCCGGGATCTGACAGGCGAGGCGGTGTGGGGCATCCTTCAGGGCAAACTACCATGAGCCGGACCGGGCCACCTAGAGCGGTGCACATCTCCTGGCTAAAGCGCGCCGACGGGGAGTCAGGGGGCGTCGAGAAGTTCGCCGCCTACCTGAAGGCCGCCCTATCGGAGCGCGGCTGGGAAGTTATCATCATTAGCTGGGCGGACATGCCCGGCCATGAGCGCTATGATCGCCAGGGAGTCGGCAACCCAGACAAAGCCTACGTCCTAGGGGCCTGGCTGGACGGGCCGGCCTTCGGTGTCGGCTACGACATCGCCGTGAGCGACGGCTACTGGGGGATCGGCGTTACTAGCCGGCCGGTGGTCCCTGTCGTGCACGGCACCTGGGCGGAGATGTTCGTGCGAATGGGCATGCGCCCCACCGACGAGGTCCAGCGCCAGGGCGAGGCGTTCAACGCGCCTAACGCCTACCCGGTGGCTTGCAGCGCCGCGTCGGCCCGCGAGCTACGCCGGCACTACGGCCGGACCGCCGTAGCCACGATCTATCACGGCGTCGACCTTGCAGCCTTCCGCCCGCCGGATGAGCCGCTACCGCCCGGCCCACCGTGGATCGTGCTAGAGGCGGCTGGCAAGAATGCGAAGAAGGGTAGCCGGATCATTCCGGCGATAGCCGCCATGCTCGGACCCGACTACCAGATCGAGTACCTGAACGCCGGGATCGGCGAGGAGGCCGACGCCTTCCGCCGGGGCCATATCTTCCTGCATCCTACCCGCCACGAGGGGAACGCCTACGCCTGCCTAGAGGCGATGGCGACTGACCTACCCGTCGTCACTACCCAGGCCGGCATTTTCGAGGACATCCCCTGGGCGCCTAGCGGCCTGACGTCGGTGGGCTATACTCTCCCCATAACGGCTAGGCCGGAGGACTTTGCCCATGCGATCCGGCAGCTTTGCCGGGAAGGAGGCCGGGGGATCATGCGCGGGATGTCGCGGGCCTGGGCGGAGCGGCACGCCAACCTGACGGGCTTCGCCGTCGCCTGGGATCATCTACTCCGGGAGATCGTTAGTGACCACGCCGTCTAAGCCCCTGGTCCTACGGTTCACGGTTCCCTACCCGCCGCCGCCGCTTCTCCCTAACGCCCGTGCCCACTGGTCCGCCAAGCAGAAGCACGGCCGCGACTACGCGACCATGGCCGGCGCCGCGATCGTGGTGTGGCTCCAACGGGCCGGCCACGTCAAGCCGGGCCAGAAATGGCCGAGCGGCTTCCAGCACGGACGCCTGGCGACGACCCACCACTTCACCCGCCAGGCTGCCGACCCTGATAACTGCGTGGGCGCCCTAAAGCCCCTGATCGATGTGTTGCAGGTAGCTACCAAGGCCAGCGGCGCCCGCTACCGCCTGGGCATCATCGAAAACGACCGTAACCTAGAGGTCCTACCGCCGGAGCGCCGGGCCTTCAGCCCATGTGGTAAGTCGATCGACTGCGTCTTGGAGGTCTGGTGATGAACATCTGGCTACAGTCTAGCGTCTTCGCGCCTACGCCCGCGCGGGCTACGGCGGCCCTAGAGTACCTGGTCGCTAAGCTGGGCGAGAACCTGAGCCGCCGGGGCCATCATGTAACGCTGTTCGCGCTGGTCGGCTCGGACGTGCCGGGCGTCGAGTTAGTCACCGTATCGCAATATCGGACCCCATCGGCCACGGAGACCGCGATCGTGGATCGGATGGAGCGCCGGCCCCGGCCCGACGTGCTGTTCGATCATAGCCGATGGCAGCTAGCGCAGAGCCGATGGCCGGCCCTGCCGGCCGTTACCATGATCCACGGTAACGCCCAGATCGAGCCCCACGCCCGCAACGTGGTCTTCTGCTCCCTGGCTCACGGCCGCTGGCACGGACGGCCTAACCCGGTCGCCCTGCACAACGGGATCGAGCCCGGCGACTTCCGCGTCGGCCCCCCGATGAACCGGCGCCTGGGCGCCCTCTGGATGGGCCGGATCATGCCCTATAAGCGGCCCCACCTGGCGGTCGACCTCTGTGAGCGCGCCGGTATCCCGATCACGGTAGCCGGGCAGGCCGTGGATAGCAGCTACTTCGGCGCCTACATGCGCCCCCGCATTAAGCCCGAGGGCTGGGCGGACTATGTGGGCGAGGTCGCCGGCAACCAGCGGCTACTTCTCCTGTCGCAGTCGGCCTGCCTACTAATGACCTCTGAGGCCCAGGACCCGGCGCCGATCGTGGTGATAGAGGCGATGGCATCCGGCACGCCCGTCTTCGCCTTCGACCACGGCTCCACCCCCGAATTCATCCTGGACGGGGTAAGCGGCTTGCTCATGGCAACGGAGCCTAACTTCGTTGCTTGCTTACAGGAACGGGCGTGGCTAAGGCTAGACCCCGCCGCCTGCCGGCGGCACGTAGAGGACCACCTAAGCATCAACGCCATGGCCGGCAAGGCCGAGGCCCTGCTGGCGCAGGTGGCGGACGGAGGTACGTGGTGAGCGATGAAGCGGTCGAGTACGCCTACCAGCTAGCGTTGGCATACTGGCCCGGCCTGCCCCGAGCCTACTTTGACGCCTACTCCGAGGTCGGCGTAGACGCCGCCGTGCTGTTGGAGCTTGAATGGCAGCAGACCACCGGCCCCGACTTCAAGTGGCAGGATGTGAGCGCTGCCGACCGGCTACCCAAGCGCAAGGTCCGCCAGTTCTACGACGGCTGCTACGGCCTTATCTTCGAGCTTCTGCGGGGGATCGGCCCGCCGGGCCAGATGTGGGCCGGCGACCATCGGGCCAACGTCGTGCACGGTGGCCTATCCTACCTGGGCATGGCCGGGCGCACGATCCTGGACTACGGCGGCGGGATCGGCCAGCAAGCCCTATTCCTCGCCGCCCAGGGCTACCAGGTGGGCTTTGCCGACCTGGGCGAGACCGCCGAGTTTGCCCGCTGGCGCTTCGAGCAGGCCGGGATCTGGGCCGGCACCGAGAATTGGGCTCCCGGCACCGTCCGCGTGTTTACGCCCCACGGCGCGCTAATGCACCACGGATGGGGCGCCCTGGCAGCGCTGGACGTAGTCGAGCATATCCCGGACCCTGTCAACCTACTCCGGCGCTTCGACGCCGCCCTGGCGCCGGATGGCGTGCTGTACCTGACGCGGCATAGCTTCCGCCCCTACCCCACGCACCTGCCAGAGACCGCCTTCCTACTGGAAACTCTGGACGATGTGCTAGCAGGGATGGGCTACCGCCGGGCAACGGAGCCCGATGGCCACTTCGGGATCGGCGCATGGCGGAGGCCGGCGCCATGAGACCCCTTGTGATGGAGTGGATGAAAGACGCCGTCCAGCGGTACCGTCCCGAGCCGCCGGTCCTAGAGGTGGGCGCCCACAACGAGAACGGTACGGCCCGCCCGCTGTTCCCGCAGCCCGACTACCTAGGGATCGACCTGGTCCGGGGCGCCGGCGTGGACATGGTGCTGGACATTCTGCTAGCCACGCCCTACGTCGCCGGCCGGTTCAAGACGGTCTACGCCTGCGAAACCCTAGAGCACGTCCTAGAGCCCTGGCGGGCGATCGAGGTGATGTTCGAGGCGCTACAGCCGGGCGGCCTATTCCTGGCGACGTGGTGCTTTAGCTTCCCTATTCACGCCGCGCCCAAGGACTTCTACCGCGTGACCCCCTACGGCTTCCACTACCTGCTGAGCCGGGCCGGCTTCCAGGACATTCAGGTGGACACGGCGGGGACTAACCGCCCGCCTAACCGGCCCGCCGACGAGCTAGACTGGCAGTGGCCGGACATGGTCGCGGCCGCTGCCCGGAGGCCGCTAGGATGATCCCGATCAAGACGTTCCGGCTCATCCGCGACGAGGACGTGAGCGGCGTTAGCGGTACTGGCGTGGTAGCGGTAGGCGCGGAGTTCCCCACGGGGCGGTGCATCATCGAGTGGCTGCCGGGCCGGTTCGATGTCCGGTCCCTGAATATCTATCAGAACGCCGGCGAGATCGAACAGATCAACGGCCACGATGGCGCTACCCGGATCGTCTGGGACGGGAGCCCGACATGACCTGGGAGCAGATGCAGGCCGGCGAGCTAGACTGGTGGCGGGCTTTCCTGGCCCGGCCCAACGCTTTGCCGCGCCTGTTCGGCCTCTACGGCTACCGCTATCTATCCTACTTCTTCGAGGAGTTTGACCGCCTAGGCGCCGTGATCGACTTCGGCTCCGGCCCGGTATCGGCCGCCTGGATCGCCGACCTGCCGCCGGCCATTGTGGTCTGTGTGGACCCGCTGTTTGGCGCCTACCGCGACGCCGGGCTGGTCTACGGCGAGGCCGTTGTGCCAGCGGGCGACCTTACGCCCGTCTTCGACACGGCCCTGGTCCTGAACGTCCTGGACCACGCCGACGACCCGGCCGGCCTGCTAATGGCCGTAGCGGCTAGCCTGAAGCCTGGCGGTAAGGCGCTAGTCTGGGTACACGTTGACGCCGAGCCGGACGCGCTACACCGGCGCGTTGCCGACCGCGAGGTCGCCAAGTGGATCGCGGATGCTGGCCTTAGCATCGTGCGCGACTGCCGGCGCGGGCGCGGGCATGGCGGCCCGGATGAATACCTGGCGGTGGCCACGCGATGAGTCACCGCCCAGCGCCGAAGTGGTTGGAGCTAGGCTGCGGCTTGAATAAGCCCGAGGACTACTTCGGCGTAGACCGGGCTAACCTTCCCGGCGTAGACCTGGTGCATGACCTAGAATGTCACCCCTGGCCGATCGCCGACGGCTGCGCCGAGCGCGTCGGCTGCTACCAGACCTTAGAGCACATCCGCGACATGGTGGCGTTTATGGCCGACCTCTGGCGCGTCTGCTCCGCCGACCCCCAGGCATGGGTCGAGATCACCGTGCCGTACCATACAGCGCCGACCGCCTGGGGCGACCCCACGCATGTCAGGGCCTTTACCGAAGACACGTTCCGCTACTTCGAGCCGGGCTACGTGGAGCGCTTCAGCGACTACGGGATCGCGCCCTACTACTTCCAGATCGTCGAGCAGGGCTTCCGGCCGGGGGCTAACCTTTGGGTGCTCCTGCGGCCCATCAAGACAGAGGCCCAGCGGGCGGTGCATGACGAGCAGGCCTGGTGGCGCGGGCGGCGGGCCGCGATGCTAGGTTAGCGAGCGAGGGTCGGCCCGTAGCGGCCCCCACGCCTCTAGGGCTGGGGCAAGGCGTGGCCTACAGGCTGCGGGGGCTATCCCTACTATGGCCGGCGGCGTTTGGGCCTCAGAAACGCAACGTGGGGCAACGCAGATACGAGGATGTGAGCCGTGCAAGAGCCGATCGTAGCTAAGGCTAGCGTGGTGGTCCTGACCATGGACCGCCGGCAGGCCCTAGAGGAGTGCGTGGGAGCCATCCTCGATAAGACAGCGGCGCCCTTTGAGCTTCACATAGTCGACAACGGGAGCAGGGACGGTAGCGTCGAGTGGCTGCGAAACCTGCACCCTGCCGATACTAACGCCTGCGTCGCCTACCGGCTCTACGCTCTAGGAGAAAACCAAGGAGTGTGCGCCCGGAACATCGCCCTGAAGGCGGCGCGCGGCTGCTTTATTCTACAGGTCGACGACGACGTGATCGTCGGCCCCGGCTGGGATGGCGCCTTACTGGCCCCGCTCCTACAGGACGAGGCGGTCGGCGCCGTGGGCCAGCAGGGCTTTTGGCTAAACTGGCCCGGCTTCCAGCATCCGGGACGGACCCTGTTCCTTGATAAGCGCTTCCCGCAGCCGGGCGACTTCTGCGACCTGGTGATGGGCTACTGTTGGGCCTGGCGGAACGAGCGCGTGCCGGCCTACATCGGCCAGGCACCGGACTCGCTGCCGGCCGACTACCCTACGGTGCCGCGCTTCCTATACGATGAAGCCTTTAACCCCCACTGGCATGAGGAGACCGACCTACAGCTACAGATCAAGGCCGCCGGCTACCGTATCCGCTGCGGACCTCCGGTAAGTCGGCACCGGAGCATGAAGTCCTGGCACGCGGCCCATGGAAACGACCCGATGGTGGGGCTGCAACACGCCGTTGCCCATGAGCACCTGCTACTTCAGAAGTGGGGCGGGCGCCGGGCCGACCTGGGGCTAGAGCTAGACCGCCGGGGGCTACAGTAGGAGGATCGCGCCATGGCCGACGCCTTCAAGTGCGACAACTGCGGGCACGTCCTGGCAGGTTTCCCGCCCGGCCGGTCCAACACGGCGATCAAACTGCGCGGGATGAAACATCGCCTACTATTCCCGGCGCCGATGGTGGACGATGGCTCGCCGGGAAGGTGCCGCTATGCGGACCTTTGCGTGCCTTGCCTGGCCACGGCCTTCCATCGCGTCGGCGAGGCCATAGCCAAGGCGGCCGGCCAGTGAGGGGCTTCCGCCACCGTCGGGCCTGCCGGCTCTACCGCCGGCTATGGGCGGCCTGGCGCGATGGCCGCCAGAGTATCCCTGCGCCGTGGCAGGCAGATCACCCGGTCGAGCTAGGCCGGGTCCGCCGGACCTTTATGCGCGACCTGCTGGCGATGAAGGGAAGGGGCCTAATATGAAAGTTGCGATCCTGAGCGAGCTAAACCTGGACGGCGGGTCCGGCTACACCACGATCGGCCGGGCGGTGGCCGCCGGCCTGGGCGGCCGGGGCCATGATGTCAAGGTCCTAGCGTTTAACTACAACGGCTGCGAGCATCGGCTGCCATTCACGGCGCTCGGCGCCGACGAGCGTTTCCTGATGCCCCACATCCGCCAGCTAGACCTTGCCTGGGGGTTCGACGCCATCGTGGGGATCGCCGACATAACTAAGCACCTGGAATGGCGCCCGGTAGTCGACGCCGGCTACGCCTACGCCGGCATCTTCCCCCTGGAAAGCGGCCCGCTGATGCACCCCAGCGAATGGACTAGGACGATCGACGGGATGGGCGCCGCTCTGGTAGAGACCGAGTGGGCCACGCGGCTCTGCGTCGAGGCCGGCCTGGCGGCCCGCCACATCCCGATCGGGATCGACTCGGAGTTCTGGCGGCCCCCGACGCCCGAGGAGCGCGACATCAGGCGCGACAAGTTGGGGGTCGCCGAGCGCTACGTCCTACTCACCGTCAGCGACAACCACGAGCGCAAAAACCTGCCGGCGGTCTTCGCTACGGCTGCCCTGCTCCGGGGCCGGGAGATCGAGTGGCCGCCCGGCGGCGGGCGGATGATCTCGCTCGCTACCGGATCGGCAGAGGACTACTACCTGATCGTCAACACTAAGCGCCGGCCCGAGGCGGTCGGCTACCACCTTTGGGATCTGGGCAATACCTTCCAGCTACAAAACGACACCACCTTCTACCAGCACGAGCGCCGGGCCGGCCTTAGCGACGAGGAGCTACGCAACCTATACTGGGCGGCCGACTGCTTTGTGTTGCTCTCGAAGGCCGAGGGCCTTGGGCTGCCCGTTATGGAAGCGATGGCCTGCGGCCTACCCTGCGTTTGTACCGACGCCGGCGGCATGGCCGAGAACCTAGCCTATGGCCGGGGCTGGCTGGTCCCGCCCGAGTACACATTCCTGGACCCGTTCTGCAACCAGATACGCCGCTTCGCCGACCCCCATGAGGCGGCGTGGGCGATCGCCCAGCTACGGGGCGACGACGAGGACCGGGGCCGGCGGACCGTCGCCGCTTTGGAGTGGGCGCGCGGGCGTACCTGGGATAAGGCGCTGGACGTTGTAGAGGAGGCACTTGATGGGATCGTCAAAGCGAAGGCGGAACAGACAGGCGCGGCTCCACCAGCGGCCGCCTACGCCGGCGGTCTCCCCGGCGGCGGTCCCTCTGCGCGGTAGCGTCGACGCTGTCGTCTGTGTCCGCCACCAGCTAGACCGGCTAGCGGCCTGTGTGGGCGCGCTCCGGCAGCATCTTCCGCCGGATGCCACGATCGTTGTAGCCGATGCTCCGCCTGCCCAGTTGCCGGCCGGCACCGATCGCCATACAGAGATCGCGCGCATCGCCCGCGAGGTCGGCGGCCGGACCGTGATCAACGGGCAGGGCCAGTGGGAGTGCCGGAACCGGGCCGCCGCCCAGGGCTTCGCGCCGCTACTCCTGTTTCTGGACGGCGACGTGGTGCTAACGCCTGGGGCATGGCCGACGCTGGCAGCCGTGATGGAGCACGAGGAGGTCGGGATCGCCAGCGGCATGCTGCTCTGGGATGAAGGGATGGCGCCGCGAGAGATGCCCCTGGCCACCTGCATCAAGTTCGCCGGCTACGCCTTTGGAGTCCGTCGGCTACCGTACGCCCGTTTTGTCGGCTGGCTGCCTGATAACCCCAAGGTCTACCCGCGTCGGGATCTGCAAGCGGTGAGCAGCGCCTACATGCTAACCCGCCGGACGCTCTGGCGCTCCATGGGCGGCTTTGCGGCTGACTACGGCACCCGCCCCCTAGCCGATGTGGACTTCTGCGTCCGGGCGCGTAACCAGGGGCCCGTGATCGCCTTCGAGCCGGCGGCCGTGGGCCTAGCTGGAATGGAGCCGATGGCCGACGACCTGGGCCTACTTCAGCAGGGCGGCGCTATCCTTGACGCCCGGCTAGGCCCCCACCGCCTGTACGACGAGCACGTTCTCCTATAAGCTCGCCGGCGCTCGTTTCGGCTCGCCTTGGGCTCGTTCCCATGAGCCTCCGCTTGTACCCAACGTCGCAAAGTGGAAGTGGCGAATGAGCGATGAGGCGGCCCTCTCATTCCGCTCGTCTCCGCTTGTTACAAATGTCGCAAACTGCCACCGGCGAACGAGCGATCAGGCGGCCGGCTCGTTTCGCTCCTCTCCGTTTGTTCTTCTAAGTACAAGCAGTTTCGCCGGAACGAGCGATGAGCCGCGTGCCTCATCCGGCTCCGCTCCGCTTGCACAATTTATCACTTGTAGTTCCGGCCAAATGAGCCAATGAGGCGCCGCCTCGTTTCGGCTCGCCTCCGCTTGTTCTTTTGGGCGCAAGCAGTTTCGCCCGGATGAGCGATGAGCCGGCGATGAGCGTCGGGGGGGGCTCATACGAGCGCCGCCCAGGCCGGCGCCGGTCGACCATTCTAGCGAAGGAGGTTGGCTATGTCCGCTCCCGACGCCGCCACTCTTGCGGCCCTAGAGGCCGAGATGTGGGCGGTCGGCTTCCCTACTGGCACCGCCGCCCTAGAGGATATGGCCTACGCGGCTGCCTGGTCTCAGGCCGAAGCGCTCCTGGGGTCTAACCTGCTAACCGGGACCGTGGCGGCCGAGCGCCACATCTGGCCGCGCGGCTGGCTGGACTACGACCTCAATTTCCGTTACCTACAGCTAGACAAGACCTATCTAACGTCCGTCGTCACCGCCACGCTCACCCATGACCTGGGCAACTGCGACTGCGGCACCGACGACGTGAGCGCCTGCGTCCTACCCTACGACCTACGGCGCTCCGTAGTAGAGGTCCGGGCGAGCGATGCCCCGATAAGCGGCGGCTGCGGCTGCGTGATGTGCAACCGCGAGGCGTGGATCGATATAACCTACGTCGCCGGCGCCTGGAACACGCCGGGCGACATCCCGGCGGATGTCAAGCTGGCCATCGCTACTCTCGCCCAGGAGTGGAAAGCCCTGGCGCTATCGGGCGGCGCTAGCGCCGGCGCGGCCTTCGTGACCCAGTGGTCCTCGATGGACTACTCCGAGCAGCTAGGGGCGCTGGTCAACACGCCGGCCGGCAAGTCGGCGGCGGCCAACCTGGCGGCGACGGTCTTCCGGCGCTACCGGGTCAACCGCATGGTGGGGTTCCGGGGCCGGCCAGCCATAGACGGCTAACATGCAAGGGCTAAACGTCACCGTCGACATTTACGAGCGGGTGCAGGCCGGCGACGATACCGTAGGGGGCGCCGTCCGTAGCGACGGGCTCCGCTACGGCGCCATCCCGGCCCGGATAGCCAATGACCGGGTAAACGCCGAGTTCCGAGCCCAAGGCGAGGAGCTACCCCGGACCGTGCGGATCATCCTCTGGCCCGATACGCCGGTTAACGTCCGGGCCGGCGACATCGTGATCCCGGCGGCTGGCGCCTGGGCCGGGCAGCGCCTACGGGTAACAGGGGTCCAGCGGTCTAGCGTCCTACCGGGGCTGCCTCGTTCGCACATTCAACTAACCGCCATTCACACCGACTGGGCAGACCGTGAGGAGTAGAGGTGGAACACGACGCTGCCTGGTGGAGGATGTGGTATCGCCGGCGCGACATCGACGACTGGCGGCTATGGCGGGGGCGAACGCACAAGGCGGTTCTGTTCCAGTTAGACCCGGTGAGGACGGCGCGGGACGGCGGCCTCCCGGTCAACGTTCTGGTCGGATATGGGGCTTTCGAGGACCAGCTTGTAGAAACGCTGGACGCGGCGGCGGCGCTAGACCGCCTAACCGTGCGGCAGCGGATGATACTAGCCTACAGGGTGTGGGGCTACCGGCCGCCCGAGATCGCGGCCATCCTGGGCGACACTATTACGGCGGTGGATACCTGCCTTTCGACCACTCGCCGGAAGCTGCGGAGGCTTACAGCCTAGAAGGAGTAGGGCAATGGTGCTGTCAATAGCCGACACGGTCGAGACCATCCTAGAGGAGCCCGCGCCGGACCTCTCGGCGTATGACAAGGACGAGCGCAAAGAGCTTCAAGAAGATGTCTTGGAGGCGTTGCTGCTCTGGCTGGGGGTCACGCAGCCGCTAAGATAGGAGGCGCCCGTGGCGGGTGCCAACGTAACCCGGACCCATAACATCCGGGATAAGGGGCGCCGGCTCGAAACCGCCATGCGCCAGGGCCTTATGCTGGCCGGCAAGGTCGTACAGCAGGCCGCCCAAGAGAAGGCGCCCGAGCTTACCGGCCAAATGACCCGGAGTATCACCGTGAGCGAGCCCCGATGGGATGCCAGCCGGCTATGCGTCTATGTGGGGCCGGGGCCGGAAAGCCAGGCCTATGCCAAATATAGCGAGCTACCGGCCTACATCGCGCTCCGGCCCGGCCTGGGTCCGATCAGCCGGCGGAAGGGGGCTACAAAACCCTTCCTAAAGCCGGCCCTAGAGACCCACAAGACTGAGGTAAAGGACATCATACGTAGCGCCTTATTGAAGGGGCTGCGCGACATAGCGAGGTCCTAGGATGCTATCGCCCGACACGGTGCAGGCCGCCCTAGTCGCGGTGCTAAAGGCTAATGGCACCCTTGTCGGAGCCCTCGCCGGCCCTGACTCCATCAAGGAGGCCCAGTGGCGCGGCACGACGTTCGACTACCCGGCGGTCCGCGTTGACATCACCGACATGCGCCCCCAGGGTAACGGCGCCTGCGCCGAACAGTGGCTCGCCGTAGCCGGCGCGATCATCGTTTTCAGTAAGATCGACTCGTCCGTCGAGTGCATGACGGTCCTGGGGCTGGTCCAGAACGCGATCCAGCGCCGGCGCCTGGCCGGCGCCGGCCTCACCAGCCTGGACCTACGGGTCGAGTTCGTGGTCTACCCCTACCGCGAGGGGAACATCTGGCGGGGCGAGATCGCCTTCGGTACAACGGCCATAGAGACCTAGCCGGCCGACTTCCCCGCGCTTGTCGACCATTAGGGTGATGAGCCCTAACGACAACGCCCCTATGAGGGAGGTCTGCCAATGCCGACGCTAGGAACCGGAACCGACACGCCCATCGGGCCGCAGGTCAGCGGCGAAGACCTCTACATCGAGGGCGGCCCGACCATTTGGTTCCAGAACTCCGGGGCTACCGAGGAGAACCACCCCGACAGCGACGGGTACTACTGGGGACTGAGCGGCACCGCCACCTACCCGGTCTACCCGATGGGCTGCTACGACGATCTGACGATCGCCGACACCCGGACCACCAACCCCGTTACCTGCGCCGCCCTGGGCGACGTGGCCCAGATGCAGCGCCGGGACGCCTTCGAGATCACCTTTACCCTAAAGGCCCTATTCCCGCTTGCCACGCTGCGCTACCTGATCGGTGGCGGGGCGGTGGTCCACAACGCCGCCGAGGAGACGGAGAAGATGGGGCTCGGCAACCTGCCGATCAACCAATTCTTCCATCTCCACCTGGCCCGTGTGTACGACGAGGATACCGGCGACTACCTGGCCATCACCTTCCACAAGGTCCAGTTCATGGACGCGACGCCGCTGGCGATGCCCTACGGCAACGTCTGGACCTACGTGATCAAGGGCATGGCGCTGGCCGACACGACGATGCCCAAGGAGCAGCGTTTCGCCACGATGCTCAGGTACGACCCTAGCGTCCTATAGCCGGACGGAGGGCGCGCATGGCGCCGGCGCCCGTAGACTTCCTGGACGCCCTAGCAGCGAAAGAGGCGGCCGCCGAGATCAACATCGGTGGCCGCCTTATCTCTGTGCCGCGCGCCCGCCTGGGCGCGCACTATCGGCTCCAAGCCATCCTAAGCAGCGGCCGGCCGATGGCGGACATCGCCGGCGACTACGTGGCGGCGGCCACTGGGCTCTCCCTGGACGAGATCGACGCCGGCTCGCCCGCCGAGCTTATGGGGGCCTTCGGCACCCTGGTCAACCTTAACCGCTTCCGGGGGATGCTGGCGGTCCTGTGGCCGCATGACTCCGCCGGCAAGGATGGCCCCCGCCCCGAAGACTACCCCCACCGAGCCCTAGCGTCAGTTGTAGCTTTACTCGCGCGCGCCTACGGCTGGCCGGCCGACCATATCCTTGAAGGGCTCGGGCCAGAGGAGGCAATGTGCTACGTCCAAGAGGCGCGGGTCCTGGAACATGAGGGGCAGGAGTTCCAGTGGCGGATGGCCGGCGGCGGCGTCGACAAGGACGGGAAGCCCAAGCAGTTCCCGCCCATACCCTGGGGTCGGCCGCCGGAAGCACCCCGTCGCCGGCGGATGCCCCAGGTCCCGGCGCGGTTCCAGCCGATAGGGGTGATCATTTCGCCAGAGGAGGTAGGCGTCCGTGGTAGAACCTGAGACGGTCATGCTGGGGGACAAGGAATATCCGCTAGGGCGGATCACGGCGCGCCGGGGCCTGACGGCCGCCGCGCTCCTGATCCCGCACATCCCGGCGCTAAGACCCATGTTGGAGGAGGCGGCCGCGCCCCAGCGTGGGAAACAGCCTAGCGCCGTGTTGGGGATCAAGCTTTTCATGTCGATGGTCGACGTGCTGGCGCCGGTACTACAGCCCGACACGTTCCTAGCCGTGGCGAACGCTGTAACCGGGATCGAGACCGAGATCCTTGCCGACGCGCCGCTAGAGGACGTGCTAGCGGCTACCCTGAAAGCGGTCAAGACCCTTAATTTGGCCGAGATCGTGAAGGCTGGCATGGCAGTCTTCGCCCAGGCCGAGCCGCCAGCTACATAGCGAGGCAATTATGGCCGGCACCCCCCTCGAAGAAGTCCGCGTCCGGCTAGCGGCCGACACCAAGGGCTTCATCACCGGCGTAGATACCGCCGTCAACCAGGCCGTTACCAAAGTCCAGGCGTTCGGCAAGGCGGTAGACGCCGCCGGCGCCAAGATGTCTAACGCCGGCCGCACAATGACGATGGGCCTGACCGCGCCCATCCTGGCCCTGGGCGGGGCCGCCTTCAAGTTCGGGTCCGACTTCGGTGAGACCCTAGACCACATCGTCGGCCTGGCGGGCGTGGCAAGGGACCAGGTAAACGCC